>Ga0209210_1000366_pt1 | contig 49366 bp, 52 predicted proteins | sample RifGroA1_FD_183991 | JGI IMG/M metagenome (GOLD analysis project Ga0209210, IMG submission 183991) | Contaminated groundwater microbial communities from Rifle, Colorado, USA - Rifle Groundwater A1 (SPAdes) (version 2) | ecosystem: Environmental > Aquatic > Deep subsurface > Groundwater >...
CCGGTCTTTACACTTTCCACAAGATTTCGCGCAAATTCCAAAAACATCTGCTGTTTTTCTTCTGCAATTTTATTCTCAATAATTACTGTAAAAACAAAAGGAGCAACTCCAATAATAATCCCAATTCCTATAAGAAAGAAAAACCATTCTGTTCCCATAAGTAAGAAACTTAGACCTATAACTATCAATCCAATCGCAATTCCAATATAATGAACAAATTTTATTTCCATCTTAACTGCTCGTTGGTTGTTTTAAGTATAGGAATGTAATAAAGAGGATGTTTAATCCAGTAACACCTAAAACCATTATCAAAGTGATTACACCCGGTCCTAAATTTGGTAAACCCAATCCTCCAATATTTATCATCATTAATAAAAGCATCAGCATCATCGGCGCTGCAATAACAACACTGATGTAAATATCCATAAAAGTTTCGGCGCTTCTCGTATTTCTTTCTCTTTCCAAACGATATTCAAAAAGAAAACTCTTTGCTCTCTCTTCAAAAAACTTCGGCAAATCCCCTCCTGAAGTAATTGATGTCGCCAAACCATTAAACAAATCCGCAAGTTTTCTGCTCGCTGTATTAGCAGCGGTTTCTCTCAATGCACTAACCAAATCATAACCATGAACATTAACTTCGTTGATAACTTTCCTAAATTCCCTGGACACACTATGAAACTCGCCTGTCGAAACAATAATTTCAAAAATCTTGCTTGGTTCAATCATGCTTCCAGAAATCGCAGACATATTAATCATAACAAAAGGCAGTTCCTGATTAATTTTATTCTCCAAGGACCTTCTTTCCATAGACGGATACAGATACATCAAAAGAAAAGTTCCCAACGGAACAATAATAAGTATCCAAATAACTTTCGCTAACCTTTCAAGAATCGGTTCAGCAGACATATAAATTATTTTTGGCCAAATTGTACCCACATTAAAAAATAAAAAGAAAACAAACAATACAAAAGAAATTACCGTTGCCCACATTGTCGTATAAAGAATTGTTGAAATATAACTCACAGGAAGAAAGGGCAGGTTGGCTTGTACAAGGTCTTTTCTTAATGTCTTAAACATTTTTGTTTTATACAATTCAATTGAAGTCCCGGAAAAAAGAGAACTCGACGCTCTTACATAATGATTGGGCTTTCGGATTTTTTTCTTAACAACCTCTTTCTCGCCTCTCTTCAATCTTTTGATAACATCTCTTTCAAGTTGAATCTCTGCTTTAGTTAAAACATAAGCTTTATCTTTTTTAGACGGCAATACAGGTGTTCTGTCTTCTGAATAATTCATTGTTACTGCTTGGGGAACTTGTATCTTGTCTAATGCTTCTAAAAGAAGATTGTTTGTTTGCTGAAGTTCAACAATCCATTCTTGCTGGCCCTTGCCTTTTTCAGCCGCATTTTCTAATTTTTTCACAATCCCAATTTCTCTTTGGATTATTTGCTTTAAATCTTTAAAATCATTTTGTGCTGTCATTCTTCATGTCCCAAGGTTTCATCAATACTTTTTTGAATCCTTTCTATAAATGCTTTAATTCTAATAAAATTTGTAAAATCATTTGCCAAATATGCCTGCTCTAATTTAATCTGCGATTCTTCTAAAGAATTAACTAACTGAACTAAAAACCTGATTTCATTTGGCCTTAACATTTTTCCCTCTTTATATATCTCAAAAAGAAATAAGTCTTATTAAATATTGTGTTTTAGATTTGAAGTATATCTTTTAAAATTTAATAGGGTAAAGATTAATTCTTATCAGAACTATAACAGCTCGAATCAATTTCATTAAGAAGTAATCCTTGCTCTTCACAATTTTCCCTTGCTGTTTCAATTTCCTCAAGATGAATTTTTTTATTGTTGCACTCTTGATTATTTTTCTCAATCTGCAAAACTCCGTCGTCAAACCAAACCATATTCCAATATCCTTTAATATCATACCAACACGCCCTCGTATATCCGCTTTCATCTGACTCAAACATATGTGGCGAATTTGCCTGTAAACTACCATAATAAATAGTTCCCGTCACATTTGTATTTCCAACAATATGAAGATTTTGATTTGGCGTTGTAGTTCCGATTCCTACTTTTCCACCATTTTTAATTATCAGACGAGTAGCAACTCCACTCTCAAAAATAGCAAAACCCCCAACACCAGCACCTGCACTTAATCCCCAATTGCTTCCATTAGTAGGAGTATTTATTAATATTTGAGTATTGTTGAAATTATTGTTTTTCTTAAATATTGCAACCGAGCCACCACTTGAATTAGATGAGACTTCGAGAGTAGCGCCGGGCGTTGTTGTACCTATTCCAACTCTTCCATTGTTTCCATCTACAAATAATGTATTTGAAACATTTAGGGATTTAGTGGTATTATCTTGAACCTGTAATTTATATGTTGGTGCTATCGTACCTATTCCAACATTATCGCTTGAAGAATTCACAAACAAAACATCCGTGTCGACAACAATATTTCCCTTCTGAAAAACAAAATCTCCCGCCAAAACAAAACTCAACGATAAAATTACAAAAATCAAAAATCCAACACGCTTATTGCTTAAAGCGTAAGATACATCTGTGAAAAAACCTCTTTTCTTTTTCATCTTCTTATCTTTATCAAACATTTTATCTTTATAAATTTTCTTATGGATTTGAATTTTCATACAATTTTCCTGTTAAACATAAATTTCCATTTGTTGAATCTATAACTATTACTTCATTATTTGTTGAATTCTTCACAATGAATGAGTCATTTGGAGATGAACATGAAGATTGTTCGTCGCTGTTTGCACAAGAAGTTGAAGATTCAATACATAAATCTCCAGTTGAATTTACAAAGGCGACATTACTATTATTTAAATTTCTTATTATAAAACTATCCAATCCAGAGTTATCACAACTTGAGTTAGAAAAACAATTTCCTTTCAGGACAATGTTCCCTATATCACTAAAGAACGCAACATTATTTCCTAAGGAATCTTTTACAAGAAATTTATTTTGAGGAGTATTTTCTATACTAAAAGTGTCCGAGATAGAAGAGTTTGTATTTATTCCATCAGTAACTAAGATTTTAATCTTACAATCAACACAATCTTGAAGATTAGAAGAATTTATCTCTAAAAAAGTTTGTTCATAATCAATTTCCAAAGTTGTATAATTTCCTCCACCATCATTGCTAAACAAAATAGCATAAACTGAAGTATCATTATCAGCATCAAAAGAATTCCATGTCATATTAAACAATTCCTTAGTAAAAGTTTGTCCAGATAAATTAGATGTTATATTTATTGAAGGGGTGTTTAAAGTACGATTTAGTTCGTCTTTTGTTATGTTGTTTTCTATTATCCTAATTATTTTATCTGCATCACTGAAATTCATCGTGAAAATAAAGAAACTTTCATTTGTTTCTATTGTACTTCCATTAAGACCTATTTCTAAAAACGAAGGAATAAAATTAATTTTAGAAGTTGTTAGATTATTATCATCCATAATCATTATAGAATAATTACCCGTAACATTTTCTTCTTGTGTTGTTACTTCAATGTCTTCTATTATATAAGAAGTAAATAACTCAACAGAGTTAGTCGCTTTATTAATAAATCCATTAACTATAATTACTTTTTGTAATGTTGATGAAGATTTCTTAAACTTTTCTAGTAAATGATTATAACTTTCTTCTGAAATCCATATTTTATCATCAAGATTATCTCCCATAAAATTTGTCATATTTATAAAATCAGAAGATTCATTCCAAGGAACTAATTTGCCAATTGTTGATGTTGGACAGCCATATGGCTCACAATTTGGATCTAGCTCATCATTATTATCGGAATCTCCATTTGGGCAAGGAACAAAGGGAATATTATTTTGAGTTTCCCAATCCACTGAATAATATTCATCACAAAGTTCCAATGTGTGACCTATTTCATGGGCAGCAGCATATCTTATATCAACTGCTTCAACTAAGGCACTACGCCAAAAAGTTGACCCGGTAGGGGGTCTAAGCGCCTTACCTATCGAACTGCTATTTTGAAAATCACTAAACCAATCTTCAGGAAGAACACCAACAACCCTAATTTTCTTTCCAGGTAAAATAGAAAACTTTTTAGCTATATCAAAAAGAAGCCAGTTTGAACTTGATTTTTCTTTATCTGACGTAGAATAATCACTACCAACATTAATAATTAAACCATTATCAGCTAAAGGATAGGTTGCATTAAAAAATTTAACAAATTCTTCAATATTACTATTAAAATTACTTGGTGAGTCTATTGGTATAAAAGTTATATCTAACTTTTGGGTTTCAACAACATTTACATTAATGCTTTGAGAAACGGCGCTTATAGTTCCAACTAATAAAACTAACATTATTAACATTACAATCAGTGAAACCAATTCTTTCCTTTCCCTTAATGTCTTTTTTCTAATCTTTTGATTCTTAGCCATTTTTTATCATCTTATATAACCAGGAGTATTCCATGGAAAAAAATATAAGTAGGTTAAATACAACATTAGGCAAATTAAGGCTATTATTACCCAAAACAATACTCTTTTGTAAATTAATTTTTTATTTCCTTTCATTTTTATTCAGATTCAATTTGTTCTCCTACAATAAATTGTTTGCTATCTACAACCTTATCTATTTTATTTTCTAAATCTTTTAATTCTTTAGGACCACCTATATACCGATAAATACTTTTTCTTTTTCCATTTATGATAATGGAAGTAGTTGTTGAAGGAGCATCGGTAATTAAACTTGAATACCTATCTTCTAGAGCAAAATAATTGATTTCAATGAATTCGTTAACTAATAATTGGACCTCTTCTTGAGAAATATTATATACTCTTTCTCCTGTAACATTTACATATTCTTTCCCCATATAGATTATAGTTCCATTTCCATAAATAGTTAATGAATATTCTGGACAAGTTCCAAAACACACACTTCTATGAAGTGTAATCACAACATCGTTTAAATCTTCTGGAATAGGGGTTTTTATTATAAACTTTTTTAAATTTGGAGAGAAAATTCCTAATAAGATTATAACCACCAAAAGAAGAATCCCCACAATAGCAATTTTCTTTCTCAGTCTAGATAAACCCTTAATTTTATCTCTTAACCAAATAAGAATGCAAGCAAGAAAATAGACATAAAGAATCTGCACTATTAATAAAACAAAAATATCAATCTTTCTACTTGCCAAATACAACAAAACGGCAGGGATTGTTAAAATAAATAAAATAATTACTGGAAAAGTTATATCTTCTGAGTAACCAAAAAAAACTTCAAAAATAAGAAAAGAAAAAATCACTATCAAAAGGATAAAAAATATTACTATTTTATTCCAGCCAATTCTTAGAAACTCTTTCAATCCACTTTTATTATTTGATTTATTTTTTTTCATTTTCTCACTCCTTACATTTTTTAAGTTTCATTTACCTCGATTTTAATTTCTTTATTACTCCCAACAATATCCGGAACAAACCATAAATCAACATCAATCTCCTCACCAGCATTAATAACAATCGTATTATTAGTATCTTTCAAATTACTATCAAAATATAATTTAACGGTAAGATTCTTACCAACTGTACCCGTATTTTTTAGTATAGACCTAACCAAAGTAGTTTTACCCTTCACCATATCTACACCTTCTATTACTTGGATAGGGATTATTTCATTTATCTGAATTCCAAGTGAAGGAAAATAATCCTTGCTTCCCGCAGAACCGCTGAGATTAAATGGTGTATCACAAATAAAATCAGAATCATTATCATAACATCCTTCAGCTTCTGAATCATAATCACTCCAATAATTACCCTGTCCTGATATATTCCAGTTATTATTTGGTCCGGAATCTGATGCATTATTATCTATAAACTTATTATTCCAAATATTATTATAAGAAGCTCCTGAATCTGCGATATTGATACCAATAGAATTATTAAAAAACTCATTCTCACTAATATTCTGATAATCATTACCGTCAAACACTGTATCAAAATATATGCCTGTTCCCCCATTTTTTATAATGTTTTCTAATAAGATATAGGAGTTTGCACTAATTCCTCTGAACCTAACACCAAGTGTATTCCCATCTAAAATATTATATTTAATAATATTAGAAGGCGTGTCTGCGAGAAAAGCATCCCCGCTATTTTTTATTGTGTTATTCAAAATGGTTGCGGAAACACCATCCCTCAACCAAATTCCTGTAGCAGTGTTATCTTCTATTAAGTTATTTTTAATTGTAGCATAATCTGGATATACTCCCCCGATAGCACTAAACAAAGTAATACCATCACTATAATTTAAAATGTGACAATTAGTCACAGTGACAAAATCAGAATTTTCGTTGATAGTTATACCATAAGTACTAAAAGACCTAGAGCCTATTAAGGTAATTGAGTTATTGCAATCAAACTCTAAATTACTATTTCCTATAATAATTCCATTCGAAAGCGTATAGTTCCCGAAGATATAATCTCTTTCTGTATTGATAATTAAGTTGTTATAAATATAAAGCCCCTCTAATGTTGGGCCTGTGGCATTCCCAACGTAAACATTTTCTACCCCATCTACAACATAGTTATTATTGTTTGTATGAGTATAAGAAATTTTATTTCTGATTGTGTTATTCCATATATTATTAAAATCTGATCTAAAATCTGGATTAATATCCGTCAAATAAAGGTCATCATCAACATTATTTTCAAAACTATTTTGAGTTATATTATTAAAACTAGCGCTTCTCAATCTCATTCCTCGATTATTGTTATCTAAACTATTATTTTCAATAATGTTATAATCGCTATCGACAAAAATCCCCTCATTGCTATTATTTCTAATAGTATTATTAATTACAATACCTGAATCACCATCACGTAACCAAGCCCCTGCCAAACTATTATCTTCCATTATGTTATCTTTTATAGTCGTATAATCTGGGTTTATGCCTGATCCGTCACTAATTAAAATAATTCCATAACTATAATTAAAAACATAACAATTTGTTATTGTATTAAAATCATAGTTGCCCATTATTTCTATCCCCCAGCTATTAGAGATCTCTAACCCAATAATTGCAGAGTTATTACAATTCAAAACAATATTACTTGCTATTATATTTATTCCATTTGGTAAAGGGTAGTTTCCTTGAGCAAAAGTCATATTCTGTGTTACATCACAACCATCAGTAGGAACTGAACCACATTCAATAGCAGAAACAAAACTTACAAAAAATAGGAATGATAAAATTACAACTAGCCACACACCTTCTTTTTTCATACATCCTCAAGAAAACTTTAATATTTAAAACTTTGTTTGTTAATCCCTCACGCCATATCTCTTCAAAACTTCTTCCGGTTTCTTATAATATAAATTCACAACGTCTTGAACTTCTCTAAACCCAAAAACTCTTTTTTCATAAAGTTTGTAAATTAACTTAACTCGTCTCTTAAATTCCAAATCAATTTCTTGCATTGAGATTCCATATCTTTGGCCAATCCTTTCTAATATCTTGCTATTTTTCTTAAAATAAAATTGATTGTCGACAGGATTCCAAACATAAGGTGTATTGGTAATTGCAATTCCATCTGGACTGACATTTGTTATTTCAACAATTGCCTTCAACTTTCTTGTTTCTTGTTTGTTTACAATAGCATGAGTCATAATGCAAACACAATCCAAGACATTTAACAGCGTTGGTGAAAGTTCAATTGGAGGAGTCTCCAAACGCTTAATTACAGTATCAACAGAGTCTGCGTGAAGCGTGCTAATCGACGAGTGTCCTGATGCCATTCCCTGAAACAAAACATAAGCTTCCTTGCCTCTTACCTCGCCGACAATTACATAATCTGGATTCTGCCTAAATGAACTTCTCAACAATTCAAACAAATCAATCTCTCCTACTTTTCCCAAACCAGTTGCGCTTCTAACAACACTTGGCAGCCAATTTTCTCTTGATAAATTTAGCTCGCGAGTGTCTTCAATCGAAACAACCCTTGCCTCTGGCGGAATAAAAAATGCGATAGCATTCAACAAAGTTGTTTTTCCCGAGGCTGTTCCACCCACTAAAAGTATATTCATTTTATATTGTACGAGTATCCAAAGATAAGCCAGCATCTCAGGGCTTAAAGTTCCAAAACCTAAAAGTTGCGGAGGTGTCCACGGCGTTTTTGTAAATTTACGAATTGTAAAAGTCGGTCCTCTCGAAGTTATATCTTGTGTATATGTCGCATTTACACGGCTTCCGTCAGGCAAACTGCCATCAAGAATCGGCGTCGCATAAGAAATATATTTGCCGGCCCTCTGCGCAATTTTCTCTACAAAACTAGTAAGCGGTTCAACTTCTTTAAAAGAAAGATTTGTTTTAATATTTCTGTAAATTCTATGAACAATATAAATTGGAGTTGCAACACCGTTGCATTCTATATCTTCTACAAAATAATCTCTCAGCAGCGGATCAACTTCATTAAAACCAATAAAGTCCCTCGCCAAATAATAAAATATTCTTCGGTAAGTATCGTAGCTCATATTAATTCCAAGTTCAATCAAAAGAAGCTTGAAAGTCTTGTCAATATAATCCATCAAAGAGTTTTTATCAGTCTTAACAATAACATCGTAATTAATTAAATCTCTCATAGCCGTTTTAATAGTTTCTCTTTGATGCCTTTCAACAGAATTAAGCTCTGGCTCTTCGACATCATAAATAACTTCAGAAATTTTTTCATCCCAATAAATATGTGCAAACGCAAATGGAGAAATCAAACTATATCTGACATTAATCTTGCTTTTATCTTTCTCTTTTTTAAGCGGCGGAATTTGCGGATTAAAATCAATTTCAACTTTCTTAAACTGCTGAATTCCTGCACCCTCTTTTTTTCCAAACAATCCCATCTTTTATTTAGTATTTTTATTTTTTTAAATCTATCCTATTTTAACTAATATTTTCGGACGAATGTCTTCGTGTTGGCAGATTAAGGTCGGAATATTACAATAGTCTCTTGTATAAATTAACCCATCATCAGCACAAACATATGTCGGTGCTACACCACAAACACCGTTAGGAGGCAGTAGGCCATTCTTCCCATCATTCCTAAATGAAATCTTTTGCGTTGTCGACGACTTCGGAATTGTAATTGGTTCTAACTTATCATTTCCATCATTATCTTTAAAATCAATTTTATAAGTGTAATTCAAATAAATTTTTACAGTATTATATTTTCCTTTGTCTATTGTATTAATAAAAACATTTCCAATTCTTACTAGTTTTCCTGGCTCGCTAAATTCACTGCTGCTTTTTTCATAAGTAAAAACAATAGCATCTTCTTTAGGAGTAAGGCCAGTAAATATTTCTATATAACCTTTTTTCATAGTGAATTCAGGAATCCTTTTGCTTCCAACCCCCTCGCTGCTGACATCTTCAACATCTTTATTTATAGATTCAAGAACTTCGATAGTTTGTTCTATAATTGCTTTGTCTTGCATTTCATTTAACTTTGGTCTAATAAAAGCAAGCACAGCTCCAATTAAAACCAATGCAATTAAAGTATAAGTTACAGTTTCAACCCAAACTTGTCCTCTTTTTTTCTTCATCATAGCACTTCAAAAATATGAATAAGAACTGATTTAAATAATTAATGTTTTATGTTTTTAACAACATCTCCGAATAACCTATTTCAATTAATATATTATTTACCATAAAAATTATCTGCTCACAATATTTGCAGATTTACATTAACAATTAATAATAACACGACGACTTTGGAGGAGTGCAATTTATTCTATCATTATTTTCTTAATGATTAATTTGTCTTAACATTTTCTCCAAAATTTTTCCTTGACGAATGTCTGGAAAAATTCATAAATCCGCGAGCTTGCGAGGCTATTTTACAAAATTAAGGAATTATATCAGGAAACCCATCATCAGGATTACAAAATCCAATCTCTCTAATCTCATCAGCAACCTCGCACGTATTCCCCCCAATTACCGGTCTGATTTTTACAGAGTTTGGTTTTTCATTCGCTGTTGGAAGATATGTTATGTGAACTAAATATGTATGCCCCTCATTTTTCTTTAATATTAAATTAGAACTATCTCCCAAGGTAATGCCAGGAACATAATTTTTAATATCATATTTAAAAACACCATCAACAATTTCATAATTTTTAGAACCTTTATCGTCTATCAAAGTCACAATTAATTTATCAACTTCAACATCTTCCATGCTTATAGAAATATATTGATGTCCATCACTATAAAGACAATAACTTTGAGGTGTACCAGGTTTCATACAAACATAATTCATATCAGGAATAAGACATTGTGCATCATTATTACAAATACCGAGGGGACCTTCTGCAGTTCTATTATAATAACAAGTATATCTTTTATCTAACGTAATTTTACTTAATGATTTTAATCCGCAATTATCTGTTTGGTCAATATTTTTATTAATAATATTATTAACAACAACAGCAACAATTCCAACTGCAACAATAACTAATAAAACCAAAATCATAACTGAAACAACTGTTGAAAGTCCACGACTACTCTTTTTCATATAACTTAAAAGTTTTCATATTTATAAAATTATGGAATGTGTTAAATAAATCTTATAATTTATATAGTTTACAAAAAATAGCTCGCTCATTCTTCACGAGAATAACTGCTCAGAAATTCCGCTATCGCTTGAATTTCTTCGTTAACAATTTCCTTAAGCGAAAAACTTGACGAAGTCAGTTTTGAGCGAATGATGACACGAGCTTGCGAGTGCTAATGTTTAGTTAGAAAGTGGATTTAACAGTTAAATAAATCTTATAACTTAACATAGTTTACAAAAAATAGCTTTGCTCACAATCCCCCTCACTATTGATAATTTAAGTTAGTTTTCGTGAAGTTGTTCGGCTCCAAAGTCGCGAGATATTTATTTACATTAACTCAGATTTACCAATTATCATATTATTATTAATAAGGTTGAATCTAGTTCACTTTATGTTTTCAATGATAACACGAACTTGTGAGTGCTAATTAATTTAATAGGTAAATAAAACCATTCACTCGCAAGCTCGTTCATTTATCACTGGTTTCGCATTGGACTTTGTCACAATGCTACACTAAGAAAAGGTTATTACCTTAACAATTTCCTTAAGCGAAAAACTTAACGAAGTCAGTTTTGAGCCATTGATCTTTGCGAAGCGAAGCAAGAAAATAATTATTATTAACAATTATCTCCTGGCCCAGGTGTTCCCTGAGTTGGAAACTCCCCATCAAGGCAATTAGGAATATCCTCATAAAAATCACTCTCACCACATTCTTCATTTTCAATTACAGGAGAAATTTTCATTGAATTAGGTTTTGTATTTTGAGGAAGATTAATTCCTTCAACAACATATGTATGTCCTTCATTTTTCTTAAGAATTAAATTGAAATTTGGGTTATTAAGAAAATTCCACTTTCCCGGTGGGGGTGGTATACTACTATCCCAACACCTACCATAATTAATTATAACATCTCCACAAGTTCCGTCAGACAAACAAGTATTTCTACCATCTTCTATAAAATAAGTTTTAGAATTTCCGCCGCCTTCCATGAAAAACTTTAATTTATCAACATTTATATCTTTAACATCAATTGAAAAAAATAATAAATTACCGGTTTCATAATAGCAGGTATTATCATAATTGAACTGAATTTTATCTAAATTTTTCTGGCTGCATTTTTCAGAACTTTCAATGCCTTTATCAATTAAACTTCTTACAAAAAAATAAATTATAACAGTTGATATCACAACCAATAAAATTAATAAGAGTATAGCGACAACCTCTGAAAGCCCTTTTTTCTTAAATGAGATTTTCATTTTATACCACGAGTGGATTGCCATATTGGCCCTCATCACAAACCTTGTCCTGATATCCTGAATTAGATGTTCCTCTTAATATTGGCGTTACAATAATTTCATCAGCACCATTTGTAGTAACACCAAGAGTTCCTCTAAATACTCTGCTTTTTCCTAATCCAAGTTCAGGCCATCCAACACCCATAGTTAATAAATCACTTTCAGTATGACTTCCACTTTTAACAATTTTAATTTTCATATTCTGAATTGGAACATTGCCGTCATTTGAAATCTCTAAATAAGGATCATTATAAACTGCTCTAAATTCAACCTCTGAACAAACAATTGTCGCAATATCTTTTCCGTCTTTCTCAATAATTTCAGGAACAAATGCCCTTCTTAACCAAAGAAAAATAATCACAGCGATAATAACAACTATCACAATTAAAAGAATAGTTGCGACAACAGGCGACATACCTTTGTTTACTAATTTATTTTTTGTCACCATCTTTTTCATATCTTGTTTAGCCATTTGGTTTTTTTAAATCTTTAGTTTGTAAAAAGTAAACATCTTAAGTATACTTTCTAAAAATTTGCTCTACTCACAACCCCGCTCGGTATCATAAAACTAATTCGCCTTCGCAAAGTTGCTCGCTCCAGAGTCGCGAGTTATCAATGCTCAGAAATGAGAACCACCAGCGGGTTCTTCACAGTTCCTGCAACCACTAACCGCTTCGCTTGGATTTCTTCGTAAAAACGGTTTTAAGGTATAAATTTTGATAAGTTAATTCATCTAATTAGAATTACGAGCGCAAATGTTAAATTTATAGGTTCGACTTAACATTAACTAAACAATTTTAAATTTAGATTAGCTATCATTAATCCGAACGAGCTTGCGAGTTCCAATCTTTTTGAATTTATTTTAATTAAGGAATAGTGCAATCATTAGGGCAAGTATCTGTATCAATATCATTCCCATCATCACAATCTTCTCCATTAAAAGTCTGAACAACTGCATCTCCACAAACAGGATAAATTAAACAATTATCAAGTTGCTGTTTTATTATTGCGTCCCCGCAAACAACTGGAACTTTCTTGCCATTTTTGTCTTCTTGTTGACGCTCAGGAGTTATTTCAATTTCGAAGAGTTGATAATTTCTTAAATTGTTTTTTAGTGAGCATCCATAATCTAAATATGAGAGAGGGCAATTTGAGACATCTGCCTGAAGTTTGTTACAAGTATCTATTCCAATGCATTCTCCATCATCGAGCGTAGGACTATTTGGAACCCAATCACAATTTAATCCCAAATTATTCTTTGCATTTTCACAAATGGTTTGTCTATTAGGTTTTGTAGTAATAACATTACAATCAAAAGTTCCGGCACAAATATTATCTGTCCCACACTCTCCAACCAAACCAGTACAACTTTCATCATAAAACTTAGAATCTAATATTTGACTTCCTCCAGGGCTCATTGCACCAGCTTCGGTTAATGCAGCAAGCCCGCCTGCATTAGGATCAGACAAATCTAAATTTGCCAACTCCCTAATACCATTTGTTTTTCCTTTGAAAAATATATCATCAATATTTCTCTTGCCATTGTTATACAACTCAATTCTTAATTGTCCGCCGTCACATCTTATACCTTTCACAACCAGCGACGAACCCTCTGGACATTCTAATTTATCTTGCGGAATTAAAGTCCTTGCCCAAGCAAAAATAAGTGTGCCTATAACTAACACCATACTAATTAGCAAAACATACCCAATCATAATACTAATTCCTCTTTTTGATTTCACCATATTATATACAAATAAACAGCATTTTTATTTCTTCTGTTTTCATTATATTTCTTCTCTTTGCTCAGTTATCATCCAAAACTCCTATCGCATTAATCCAGATTCATATACAAATATAATCTACACCCTTATATCAAAAAGTTTTTACATTAACTTTTCTTTCGTCGGATTTTCCTACTCTCCTTTCGGTTTATCCAGCACAATCCTTCCTCTACCTTTAACATCCTGACTTATTACAAAGTAAAAATTCTCTCCGGCTTTTAACGGAAACTCATAATCAACATCTTCACCATCAAGATTTATTGTTACTGTAACTTTTGTAACCTCACCACTTCTTGGCCTTTTATCAATCTTAAAACCTTTTCCAATTATATCATAATTAATTGGAGTACCTGTCCCTGATATAGTAATTGTTCCCTCTAAAACTTCTTCATAAGTTGCAACATAAATATTTTCAGAATTTCCAAAAACAAACCAAATATTTCTTTCATCTCCTGCATATTGTCCATAGTCTTGAGCAAATTGCTCTAACAGAATAACTGCTTCATTTCCTTTAAACACACTATAATCAATTACATAAGCTCCCTCGATATCCAGCTCCTTAGAAAGAAAATAAACTTTCTTTTCATCAACAACTCCTCTGTTAAAAAAATTCGAGAGCGTCGCAAATCCAACTACAATTGCTATAATTACTATCGCTGCAATCAAATAAAACTGCCCTCTTTTATTTCTCATTTTATTTCCTCTGAAATTATAAAGTACAAATTTTCATTTGGTCTAAGTTCAAAATCATAACTCGAATCTCCAACCAAAACAGTCACTTTATTTTCATTCGGAACCAAAGTCCTTAACGAATATTTATTTTCTCTTAATTTAAAATTTTGGGTTTTCTCTCCAATAACAAATCGAATATTTCCATTAACAACTTCATCATAAGTCGAAACACGGATTTCATTGTCATTACCATAAACAAAATACGTTTGCTTCCCTTCAGCAAGGTTTTCTACAAAAATACCCTCAAATTTTTTGAAAAATCCAGCAACATCCTCGCTTTTATCATAAGTCCCATATTCAATTATATTCCCATGAATCCCAAATCTTTTTTCCAAGTCATAATTCTTTGTTTGATTCAAATAAATATAACTCACCACAATCAATATAAAAACTAAAATCACAACAATCAATAAAGCTCTCTTTTTCATATCAAAGAAACAATAAAGAAGTTTATTAAGTTTTTGATAAATTGTAGATTACCTGCTAACTTCGTTCGCAGATTATGAAGAGGATAATAAAAAACAATAACTAACTCACTACAGCTAAATTTTTTCTTTCACAACTTTCTCAGCGAAGAAGCTTGACGAAGTCAGCTTCGAAGCCATCAATTCTCGTGAAGCGAGCTAATTATCTAACCAGCATAACAATAATTATAATAATAAATAAAATTACAACTCCAATTAAAAGCAGTAACAGCCAGGGAAAACCCTTGCCGTCATCTTTAACATCTTCTGATAAATCTTCTGGCATTTCACAAACTCTTGTTTCAAATTTTTGTTGTCCTTCATAGATTAAATTACATTCATTAGTTTCATATCCTATTCTTGTTTGACTTCCGTTGCTGCATTCACTCCATCCCGAAAATTCCCAGTTTTCCTCGCATGTATTTCCAAATCCATTTCTTGGACCATGGTTTCTATTTCCATCGTCATCATCTTCTTCCTCTTCATTTTCGCAATCTTTACTGTGGGGCTTTAACGTAATTCCATTATCATCTTCAAAATAGAAATTCATATGGCTTCTCGCAACATGTCTTTCAGCATAATAAATATCAATTATGTATTCCTTGCCCTTTTCAAAATAATAATTTTTTTCTTTTGTTATTTCAGGAGTATGAACCCTGCCATTATCAATTACTAAATTACCATTAATATAAACCCAAGAATCGTCATCTGAAACAAGTTTTAATTTATAATTTTTAGATTTATCAACTGTTAATTTTGAACTCCAATGAACCCCAAAATGATAATCATGATTCCAATATGGTTCAATCTCTTCAGCTCTACCATCGAAGGGAAAGAAATTTTCTCCAAATTCCAATTCTGAGTCAACTTTATTAAATCTGAAATAATCTTCATTTGTATACCAGTTTCTATTCCAGTTTGATGCTAAAGGATTGCTTATAACTTCATTGTTAAGAACTTCAAAAGGTAAATTCATATCAGGATGGTTTCTGGGATAATTATAATAAGTTCCCAACCACCCATATTCTCCGTCTATTAATTCACATACATCGCCGTTAGCCTCAGTAACTTCGTAAATTTCCAAAGTCATACTTCCTCTATTATCATCAATTGGATTGTCGTCTAAAAATAAATATATATTTCCACCGTCGTGGTTGAATGTGAAACTCTTTCCCTTTGCCGCGTTTTCAGCAATTAGAGCAGAACTTGAATATGAAACACCAAATCTGTAAAGATTCATTTCATTATTATCATTATAGACAACACTTGCTAAACTTTCCCAAGCTAATCCAGGACCGCCACCCCAATCGCCGCTGTTTCCAATATCATTATCCCAACGGCTCCAAGCACCCTGTTTTATCACAACCTTATACTTTCCTTTTTCTAAATTAATAGGATTAACTAATTGAGTTTTTGAAGTTGAAGACAGAATAACTGGATTGCTGTTAAAAGATTGCCCGCCTTGCGTTCTTATCGCGCCTTCTGTCGCAACATGGTTGGGATTATTAGCTGTTAATGTAACTGTTTTTATTTTCTCGTCAGCAGAAACCACACTCAATGATAAAATCAAAATTGTAAAAATTCCAATTGATAAATTCATCAACTTAAAGTAATGATTTTTTGTTTTCATTATGTTACCACTTAAAAATAATACCTTTTTAAACTTTTCTGTAAATTCACCGTCGGTAAAATGTTAAAAAAGGAGTACCTAGTGGGAGTGAATTTATGTAGAAAATTATAAATATAAGTCATGTCTTGTTTTTTTATGCTAGAATCAATCAGGAGAACTTTTCAATCTTGGTACAAGGAGTTCAGATAAAATGCTTAAACAATTAGCTAAATATTTTTTGTTTCCTTTTTCATTAATTTTTTGTTCACCTTCATATTCTGAATTACCATCTCCAAAAATTTTCAAAACAGATAAAGAAAATTCATGGATTGAATTTCACGGAGAAAAGAATTTCATTCACGGCATTAATCACGCATGGCTCGACGGAAAATATGACCATGATTTCGCATTAAATCATTTGCATCCGTCGTGGGGGGTTGAATACAATGCAAGTCATGTTGAAAATTATCTTTCTGATATGCAAAATATGGGAGCAAAAGTTGTGCGTTTATGGTTAATGGAAGGACTTGAGGGTTTGGTTTTTGATTCTTCAAGAAATAAAGTAACTGATTTAAGGCCAGAATTATTAACTAACTTTGATGATTTTTTAAAAAGATGCAAAAATCACGGCTTGTTTTGCTATTTATGTTTGACAGACACATTCCTGAATGTTGGTGAAAGAAATTATCTTTCAATTTTGACAGACGAACAGCGAATGAATTCTTATCTTGAAAATGCAGTTCGTCCAATTGCTCAGCGTTATGGAAATAATCCAAATATTTTCGCTTTTGATATTATGAACGAACCCGAATCAGACATTTCAGGCAACAATGGAAATTGGACACCAAATGGAGTTTCATGGCAGCAAATGCAAAACTTTCTTTCAAAAAATGTTCAAGTAATAAAAGAAGAAGCTCCGAACTTATTAGTTTCTGCTGGTTCAGGTTATCATGGTTTGGAAAATGTTACAGCAGGATTTTATTCTGGATTAGGTTTGGATTTTTACGACGCGCACATCTACGACGACAACGGAAATTTCCCCTCATTTAATTCTTTGGGATTAGATTTGCCTTGTTTAATCGGCGAATACGGACAAGCAAGCGGTTCATGGAATGACGAGCTTCAGAGAAGTGTAACTCAAAATTTAATCAACAATTCTTTTAATAATGATTTTGCAGGTGAGTTAATTTGGCAGTATAATTATCCTGGCTGTTCAGAAATTTACACTTTGATAAATTCTGATTCTTCATGGCGTCCAGCATGTTTTGAAATTCAGGATTTTGCATTAAGTCATTCTTTTGATATTGATTTGCCATTAGCCACTTCTCCAACAAAAACCCCAACAAAAATTCCAACGCCTACACAAACTCAAACTCCAACAAGAACTCTAACTTTAATTTTTTCAACACCAACACCAACTCAATCCACTTCAGAAAAGCTTTTCAACCTTTCAAATTCATGGCACAATCCAACAACACCAAACGATTTGATTGAACTGTTGGAGAATTAATCCTTTGGTCTGAATTTCGGAGAAGCTCGAAAATCACCAAGATGTTCATGCAGCAATAAAACTAAACCGTTATTTGCTTCATCTTTCTTGCCGTTTGAATAATAATATTCATGTTTTATAATAGTCGTATTTTTACTGACACCATAATCAACACCAACTTCAATACCTCTAACCCTGTAAACTCCATGATAATTTGCATCTTCATAAAATCTTCCTCTTGTCCTCCCATCCAACAAATCATCCCTTAATCTTTTTGTCATAAAAATAAATCTGGTTAATAGTATAAATAGATTATTATGATAGAACGATTATATAACTTTTAATTGGAGGATTATTTTTTAGGTTTGAATCCTCGAGGAGCTCGCGGATCTCTTAGATGCTCACTCAAAAATGGATCATCCATTCCAAAATCACTTTCTTCTCCATCCTCTGAATAAAGCACGTAGTCTATTAATGTAACATGAGTAGATTCTTCAGAAGTATCTTTGTGTCCGACAATATCTAAAAATTCATAAACTCCTTCGCTGCATCTACATTGATGATAAACATAAAATCTTCCCTTAGCTCTTCCATCCAACAAATCATCCTTTAATGTTCTTACCATAAAGAAAACCTTCTATATTAGTTTAAATAAATTATTATTCTCAAGAATATACGAGCGAAGCGTTTATGTTTTGACAAATTTAATTTTTAATAACAAAACGTGGACGCGAGTTAAGCGAGTTCTATTTCAGAAAGTTATTCTCTAACTAATTCAGTTAAATAATGCGGAGCCCTTTTTGGGAGCATTTCTCTTGGGAGAAATCCATTTTGAATAGCATAAGTTAAAGCCCTATTGATTTTAGAGAAATATTGAAATAATCCTTGTGAATGTTCTAATGGTAGTTGTGGACCCATAACTGTGGGCAAATCGTAATCCGGATCTTCTACTCTATAATTTTTCTTAGGACTTCTTTTAAGTTCAACCATTTCTGAACGAATTTCCTTTCGGTCGGATTTTATTTGATTCTTCATTTTCATAATTATTTATCTTGAGTATAAGAATATTATTATACTAGACAATATATTTCTCATTAATTTTTATTTAATGAATGAGTGGAGTGAGTTCCATTTCTTTTTTATAGAATCATTCTTTTGGTTTGAATCCTCGAGGAGCTCTCGGATCGTTAAGATGAAAGGTTAATTGTTCTATGTTGTCTTGAGCATGAGCCCTTTTACCATTAGGAAAATAATTCTCGCGTTCTAAGTAAACATGAACCTCTCCAAATAAATCAACAACTCTGTACACTCCTTGATGAGGTTGAGATTTAAATTCATAGAATCTTCCTTTAACCCCGCCTTCCAACAAATCATCTTTCAAAGTTTTTCTTTTAGTCATAAAATTATTTTCTATATAAGTTTAAATAAATTATTGTATTAGAAAATAATCTTGTAGACCCAGAAGCCAGCTCAAAGATTATCAAAAAGCTGCCTTTATATTTTCTCGGCTCTGCGACCCGCTAAGCACCTTAACACCTGTTTAGGGCTGCTCCGATCAAGGCCTGACCCAATTCGCAAATGCAAGATCGAAGCGGACAAAGCGTCAACGTCCATATAAAGACTTTCCGACTTTCTCATCACCGACTTCCTTGCAGTCTGCCTAAAGCCCATTTGCAAATAGCGGAGGGCTAACCCGCCAACCTGTCTACAGAATTACAGAGAAATAAGAGTATAAAAAACTAGCGGTTGAGAAATAGCACTCGCAGGCTCGTTTTAATCAAAGCAATGATAATAAAAATTAATTATCTATCCTCTCAAAAATTTATCACATTCACAATTTCTTTCAACGAAGCATCCTGCCGAAAGGCGGATGCGAAGTAATATCAATAACGCGCGACTTTGGAGCGAGTAAATATTAGTAAAGTATGTTAAGAATCAAGGTTTACTTAACATAAATGAAATAGTGTGAATACGAAAAGTTTAAATAATATCATCTGATATAATATATATGAAGTCAGAAACTATAAAGAAAAAAAGCTACACAGAAACTAATGAAATAGCAAGAAGCCCGACGCTTCAAACTGTTCTTATGGTTGAGAAATTTATTAAAGACAATTCAGGAGAATACAAAAAGACAGAGCTTTTCAATAATCTTCCAAAAAAAGTAATGTGGCAGACATTTCAGGTTATAATGGAATATTTGGAAAACACTTTAAGGGTTGTATACGATAAAGAAGGGTATATAGTTTATATTTGGAATCCAGAATTATATAATAAATATGCTGATAGAAAAGATTTAGAATGGAATCCAGAGTGATATTCGCCGACGAAGAATTGAAAAAAGCATTTGAAGATTTAAAGGAAGAAGACGAAAGATTATTTAAGGAAATAGATGGCGCATTAAGCGCAATAAAACAAAATGTTTTTTTCGGCAGAAACGTAAGAAAGAAACTTATTCCAAAAGAGCTGATTCAAAAATATAGTCTAAACAATCTTTGGATTTACAATTTGAGAAAAGATTGGAGGTTGCTTTACACCATAACAAACAATGAAGTGGAGATTTTAGCAATAGTTCTTGACTGGATGAATCATAAAGATTACGAAAGATTGTTTGGGTTTTGAATTAAAAAGCTGGCGGTGGAGAAATAGGAACTCGCAGGCTCGTTCTCATAAAAATAAATTTAACCATAAAACAACATTATAAAAATTTATACATTCACAATTTCTTTCAACGAAACATTCTGCCGAAAGGCGGACGATTTTTTTCAATACCAAAAGATATAAAAAGAACTAAAATTGAATTTTAAAATGGCTTTAGTAAGAATGGAATTTCCATCAATAGAAAAAGAATTAGGATTAAAAAGAACAGATTTAGCAGAGAATGGGGGAGAAATTGATTCTGAAAGATTAAAAAAATTAGTTGGAGAATATTATAACTCAATAACACCTGCACAAAGACGTTCTTTTTTATTAACTCTTGGATTGAATTTAACAAACAAAGTTGAAAATGATCCTCTTTTCAGACACCAACCACAAACGTCTTATTCACCAGATAAAAACATGAATGAATGTGGTATAGACACAGATTTTATTGTTTCTAGGTACAGACAAATTTGTTTACAACAGGTGTAAATTAATTTCATCTCCTCAACTTCACAATTCCAATCAACACAATAAGAATGCCAATAGCTAAGGCAAGAGCAATTATCCATAAAACTTGAGACTTAGTTTCTTCATCCATCTTTGCAGAAGAAGTCTTGCTTGTTGTTTTAGATTCCTTAAGCGAAATTGTATCGCTTGCGCTGCCTTTCATATTATTTTTAAGCAGCAAAATAGTTTCATCATTCACAGTTAAAATAGGACCGGTCCGGGTTTTGCTTTCATCGCCGCTTCCTTTAGTAATTACAATCTCAAAAGTTTCTTGATTATTTTCGTCGCCGCCATCAAAATAAACTTTTGCTGTTAACTCGTATGTTCCAGTATCAGCATTTTCTGGAATAACAAAGCTCAAAGTTTTTGCATCAGAATCATCTCCTCCAAATTCTTCTAATTCGAACACCTCTGTTTTTACACTAATATTCAAAGCATTATTTACAATTTCTATATAAACATTTTCGTCGCTTTCACCGATATTATTTACTTTTATTTCAGTATCTACTCTTTCACCAGGAAAAACTGAATCAGGTCTTGCAGTTATCTTGTCAATAATAACATCGTGCTCCTCTCTTTCAATATTCAAATCAATATATTCGTAATTGCAATAATCATTATCTTTTTTTCCATTTGCAATAACTAATAAAACAAATTCGCTATTCTCGATATCAGAAGGGGAATTTAATGTAAAGTCAAACTGTTTTTCTTTGCCGTTATCAATATTTTGCTTGTCATTTGCATCATCAACACTTTTATCGTCGGTTAAATCATACAAATAAGCTTCAACATTAACTTTCAGATTTTCACCGGCATCATTTTCAACTTCAATTTCAGCTTCAATATCTTCATTAATCTTAAAATCGTCGCCTTCATCTGGATTTTTAATATTTATCTTTAACAAATTGGATTTAACATCGCATAAATTAATATCACCAAAACTTGGGGGCGCTTCTTGGTTAGTTACTCTAATCGTAACAGGTTCAGTTCCAGTAAATCCCTGATTATCTTCTGCAGTAAATGTAATATCATAATCGCCTGATTGAGAATAATCTGGTGTCCATAAAAAATCTCCTGTTCCGTCGCCATTATCATCAAACCTTGCTCCTTGCGGTAAATTTACAGCAGTTAAATTTATTGGATTTGCCATTGGATCAAACGCTGTCACACTAAATGAAAGCAAACTGCCTTCTTTGACTGTTTTATCGCTGATAAAATTAACAATAGGATAATCAGCGCCAGTCACATAAATATTAACTTGCTGTTCGTCAAAATTTCTATCAGAATCTTCAACTCTTACTACTGCTGTAAATGTTCCTGTTGAAGTTGTTGGAATTTGCCACACACCATTCTCGTTCAAAGGAAATGTGAATGTAAATGTTAAATCTTCCGGCAAAGTGTCAGGATCACTTGCAATTGGATTAATATCTACTAAAGCGCCGGAATATGTTTTTATATCGTCAATAAAATCCAAGACAGGTGCGTTGCTGGAAGGATTAGCAGAAACTCTAAGAGTTACTAAATTGCTTTCAGTTTCTAATCCTTTTTCATCTATTGCTTTGAAAATAATCCAATCTGTTCCTGTCCAGCCAGGATTTGAAGAAAAAACAATATGCCCTGTTTCCAAATTAAATTCAATAATATTAATTTCCTGATTATCAGAAGTGCTTGCAAGATCATAATTTAAGTCGTCGCCATTTGGGTCAGTGAAATAATTAGACAATTCCAGCGTCGCAGTGCTTCCAGTCTGCCATTCAACAACAGGAATATCTTGTGTTAATTCTGGAGGCTCGTTTAATCTTCCATCAATAAGCCACGCTGCAGAATTTTTGAATAAATTTTTTGCATTGTTATTCCACTTGCCGGCTTTTACTAAACCAAAAAATAAATTTCTTTGTTCTAATAAGGCAGTTCTCTTAGAACAGCTTCCGTCTAATAACAATGATTCTTCTGGAACAGCGAGGATAACACTTCTAATGCTCCCGCCGTCTATCGCTAAATTTTCAGCACCAAGAGCATAACACGATTTAACATAATGCATTTCTTCTAAGGAATTATAAACAGTTATCACACCCTCGTTAAATCCATCTGTAATAAAATGATTTCTTTCTATAATGTTGATTACTTTTCCACCGCTTGTTTGTCCGGATTCAGCACTCAAGCCGCTTTTTCTTGCAGCAACTCTGCTTAAGAATAATGTTTTATGCTGCTTATTATCAAAGAAAATATTATTTACATCTTCACCAACAATTATCACTTCATAATCATCGACATTAAAACTCATCGTATTACTATAAATATCCAAGTTATAGTTTTCTTGCAGGAGTATATTTTTTATTGCTAATTCATTCGAATCTAAATTTCCAGAATTAGGAACAATATAAGCAACTTTTTCTTCCAAAGCACTGGCTGTTCCGGCTAAAAAAATTATTCCAATTACCAAAGACAAATATAATTTTTTCATTGTTTCTCTTTGCTCTTTTTTACATTTATTTTTGTCTCTTTTTTCACAGCATCTGGAATCAATGATTCACGTGCGCTAACTTTTTTTTGCTGAACATAAACTAACACACCAAGAAGTATAATTAAAATTAATGTTGAAATTCCTAAAGCAATTGCTCCTTTATTTAATCCTTCATTAGTTGCCCACCCTGCAATTGGCGTACTGTCTTCATCATCGTTCCCGCCATCGTCAGTATAATCTTTTCCAGGATTTGCATTTACAATAATTGTCGACGACAAAACAACACCGGGTTCATCTAAACCAATCGGAGCAAAAAAAACATTAATCTTCCCTTCATAAGAACCTTCATCCTTAATATTCACATTAAACCTGGCTTTTTTCTCTATAACACCATTATCTGCAGCTTCTAAAATAAAATTATCATCAATAATCTCAATAAATTCTCCTCCATCTGGATCAACTTTTAGAGTTACATTAACAGGAATATCATTTACATTTCTTACAAGAATACTTTTTTCAATTGTTACGGTTGTTTTTCCATCTAACTCTCCAAGTTCTGGATTCAAAGTTTCTGAAAGAATCATTCTTGCATTGCCAATACTTCCTGTAATCGCACTAACAAAAACAGAATTCATTAAAATCAATAGGACTACTATGAAGGTTGAACAAACCCGGCTTTTTTTCATTTTAGAACATCAGGGATTTAGTATATAAGCATTATTGTCGTCGAAAAATACTTTTTTGTAGTTACTTCAAATTAATGAAAAATAATTAACTTTGCTCAACCCAGCCGCTCGAACAGAAATCCCACGTCGATTTTTCTGCGTTAAGATAACATCTTGTTCCTTTTCCTGAACTTAAAGATAAACAATCGTCTCTTGTTGTTTCATCATCTGCACAAAACCAGCTTCCTGTAGGTTCTGCAATCTCAACACATATATTATTTGTGCATTCAAAACCAGTGCTGCAGTCAGTATCAATTACACATTCATCTTCTTCAGTTTGATTTCCATTGCCATTTCCAATTTGATTGCACAATATTTTTACTTCTCTCATCTTAACATTATCTTGAGGAACAGCATCTTCGGCTCCATCAATGGAAGCCATTATTGTTAAATTATAATTTCCATTCGAGAAAGTTTCATTGTTTATTGTTATTGTTTTGCTTCCTGCAGTCGTCGAATCTCCGGCAGACAAGTTTTCTCTCGACGAACTCCAGTTAAAGTTTCCAAGCATTCCGAATAAAGTTATATTTTCAGTGAAATTTCCAACATTTAATGTTCTGTAACTTACAGTATATTTTCCACACATCAATTCTGAAATTTCATCTAACAAAAATTCTCCGCTTTCGTTTTTTATTCTTATTGAATTAACAGCATTAGTCAAGCTTTCGTCTATTTTTACATCATGTATTAATGTTTGATTCATTCCTGTTTCATTTCCAATCACAACACACATATTGTTTGTACATTCAAATCCCGTATTGCAGTCAGTATCAATTACACATTCGTCTTCTTCAGGCGCGGTTAATTCACAAACTATCTCAACTTCTCTGCTCCTAAAATTATTTCCCGGAGTTTCATCTTCACTGCCGCTAATTGTTGCAGTTATTTCTAAATCAAAAATACCGCTTTCAATTAATTCATCAATGTCTAAAATTTTACTTTCTGTTGTTGATTCACCAGGCCTAAAATTATTTTTAACAGAACTCCAGGAGAAATTTCCTATGCTCCCATTTAATTCAACAATTTCGACATAATTCCCGTCGTTAATAATTTTATAATCAACCATGTAGCTGTTGCTGCAATTCAGTCTCGCTGTTCCATTTAATAAAAATTCGTCGCTTTCCAAATCTTTTATTCTTATTCCATTAACAGAACTTGAATGCTCTTCATCGATTTTAACATCATGTATTCTTCCTCCAGCTGCAAAATTAACACAATTGATAAATAATCTTTCTGTTTCTTCAGTCCAAAAATCTGTTTCAACAATTCCGAAAAAACATTTTTTAGAATAAGAATCTTCCTTATAAGCAACGACTTCACCTATTGGATTTGTTTTTCTATAAACTGTTGCAACACCGGTTATTCCATCAGCTTTATTTTTCATACTCAGATAAAAATAAGGCACATTAACACTGCCCAGCTTAAATACAGAGTCGTCATAAACTTCAAACATTTCACTTGAATCTTTTTCTATAACTCTCATTTCTTTATTAGCTGCTCTTCTGGATATGCCGTCCCTGTCAGTAAAACCAAATTCTTCACCATGATAATAATTTGTTGTAACAATCGGCATATCTATTGGAATATTCCTGACATTCATCAATTTTCCTTTTCCTACAAAAATTAAATTATAACTTGAAAAGTCAGCCGTAGGAATTTCATTATCTGTAATTATATCAACATTAAAGCCCATTCCATTTAAAGATTCAACAAAACCCTTATCAACAAAATTATTATTTTTAACAACATAACCAACTCCACTAGCCAAAACTAAATTTGAGAATAAGACTATTAAAAATATCGTCGATAACATTAACTCACTTCTTTTCATTTTATTTTTTACCTTTTGTTTTATTTAAATCTTGCTTACTACTTTTTCCCAATGAATTAATTTAGCAAACACTTGATTCAGACACGTCTCCATTAATCCATTCGCCGTCTGACTTTTCAACATACCAATCACCAACTTGAGTGCAAACAGGCATCACATTTTCTTTAGGTATGAAATTACCATTAAATCTTCCCCAATTATGTGTTGGTCCTGCTTCATACCATTGATTATTATAACAAATTATATGTTTCTCTGCAAAACCGCCATCCCAATAATTGCACATCCATTTATTATTGAATCCTGTATAAAGAATTTGATTTACCCGGCTATCGTAATATTCACAATCATAATGTTCTTCTGGATTATATGGCGCGCAGTCAGGTGTAAAAACTGGAAATTCAGTGTCGTCGTCTATACATCCTAAGTCATTTTGGTCTATCAATCCGTCGTTATCATTATCAATTCCATCGTTGCATTGATTCATGTCAGGACATTCATACAAATCAATATCAACAAAATTTCTATTATCTGTAATTGGTTGGTCGTCGATAAACACATAAAGTTTGCCTCCTGTGTGGTATAAAGGCGTGCCTTTTCCTTTTCCTGCAGCAATTGCTTGAAGCGGCGTTGCAAAGAAATATTTTCCAAACTTGCTTCTTGTTAAAATACCTGTATTATTATATACAACATTTGCGCTGCTTTCCCAAGTAAGTCCTGGTCCGCCGCCCCAAGGGCTTGTATCATAACTATTAATATTCCATCTTGAAAATGCATTATCTCTAATTCTTATATAATACTCTCCTTCTTTTATAGCAAATCCATTCTTTAGCTTCTTCCCAGTTTGATCAAGTAATGGAGAATGCTTATTTAATGGGCTTATTCCTGCTTGCGTATTAGCATCATATTGATTTACTGTATAAGATGGATTATTTGCAATTAATCTTGTTGAACCATGATAAACACTCTTTCCAACAGGACACACATTATCTTGTTCATCATCATCATTTGGAGAGTCGCATCCAGGGTCATTAGGATAATCTATATATAAATCTCCATCGTTGTCTATTTCGTCGCTGCATTCTGGATTTTCATCAGGCACACATATTCCGTTTGCACAAATTTCAGTATTATCACAGTTATCATTTATTTGTGCTTCAGTATTGCTTGAACAATAACTTTGCGGAGTATTAGGATTGTTGCACAGATAAGTTGTATAATTTCTTGCCACGCTATCGTCATCAATGCAGTAATTTAATCCAACATAACCGTCAGTCCCGCAGTCTGAATTTTTCTTGCATGTGATTATATTATGTTCACACCTTACATTTCCGTTTTGCATACACATATCTGATGTCAAAATATTTCCATCATCACATTCTTGAACTTGCCTAGGCGACGCTTCAACATTGCAATAACTTTCTAAAGTTCCCCCATTAATACACGACGCTGTTTGATAAATTTTGTAAATATCATTTGAAAAACAGAATTCACTTCCAATATATCCTGTAATTCCGCAGTCAATATTAGCCACACAATTCACTTCTGTATTTCTGCAATAACTACTTGGAGTTCCTGCATTAACACATTGATCTACTGTCCTTAGGTTATTATCGTCGCAATCTGGATCTTCATAACAAGTTATTGGGATATCAACACAAGCTCCATTAACACATTCATCACTGCATTCTTCAATTAATCTTGATTCAGTATTATTTGAACAATAACTTTGCGGCGTATTAGGTAAGTTGCACGAGTAAGTCACATAATTTCTATGAACATCATCTGTTGAACAAAAATTATTTCCTACAAATCTATCAGTCCCGCAATCAGAATTCTTCTTGCATAAAATATTAGGGATTTGTTCACATAATCCATTTGTGCATTGCTCTTGTGCAGAACAATCATCTATCACATTTTGAGTTACATTCGACGAACATGAACTTTGCGGCGTATTAGGATTATTACATATAAATTTCTTGTAATCTCTCACTGAATCGCCGCTTACAGAACAATAAAGCTCAGTTACATAACCATCAGTCCCGCAATCAGAATTCTTCTTGCATAAAATATTGGGAATTTGTTCACATAATCCATTTGTGCATTGCTCTTGTGCAGAACAATCATCTATCACATTTTGAGTTACATTAGAAGAACAATAACTTTGCGGAGTTCGTGGATTGTTGCATTTGAACTTTTTGTAATCTTTCACTGAATCTCCACTTACAGAACAATATAGCTCAGAAATGTATCCATCAGTTCCGCAATCAGAATCAATATTGCATTTTATTGTCTCATGAACACACGATGGGTGCCCATTTGTCTGGCATGAATCTATAGTTTGTGGATTTCTATCATCACAATCTTGAATCACTCTATCCCCGACGGTAATCTGACAAAAACTATCTGCAGTTCCAGGATTAAAGCAGCTTGAATTTTGATATTTCTTTAATATATCATCTCCTCCTTGTGAACAAAATTCTCCTCCTAAGAATCCGGTATATCCGCAATCGCTGTCAACAAAACAATTCACTTCGTTATGCCTGCAATAACTTTGCGGAGAACCTGCATTAATACACTGATCTATCGTTATAGGATTATTATCATTGCAATCAGAATTTTGGAAACATTCTATTGCCACACATTGCGCTTCAACTAATTGATTATTTAATTTAGTAGAAGAAGTAGAAGAGATTAATTGCTGTTGTCTTCCAATGCAAATTTCATTTCCTAAACACTCATCTATAATGTTGTTGGTTATATTGCTTGAACAATAACTTTGTGGTGTATTTGGGTTATTGCATTTGAAAGTCCTAAAATCTTGTTTTACATCTCCTTCTAAAGAACAATACTTTTCCCCTATAAATCCATTGACACCACAATCAGAATTTTTGCTGCATTCTATTTCAACACATTCTCCATTTAAACAGGATTCTCCCTGACTTGAACATTGTTCTATTAATTGAGGCTGAACACTTGATGAACACGAACTCTGAGGAGTGCCCGCACTATTGCAGGCAAATGTCTCAAAATCTTTCACAACATCCCCATTTTGTGAACAATATTGGCCGTCTCTAAATCCATCAACTCCGCAGTCATTTTTATTGAAACATTCAATTGGTTCATAATTACAATAACTGGCAGGCGTATTAGGATTAACACATGTATCTTTTGTATAAAGATTATTATCATTACAGTCTGCATTACTCTTGCAATTTATTATAACACAAGCTCCATCTTGGCATGAATCATCACAAACCTCTTTCACTTTTGGCGCTACAGTGTTAGAACAAGAGCTTAGCGAAGTTCCTCCATTATTGCATTTGAAAGTTTTATAATCCTGCAAGACACTTCCGTCTGAACATAATGGCGCATTAATAAATCCGTCAATTCCACAATCTGTATTTACAAAACAAGAAATTGGTTTATTAGTGCATAAACTATCAATTGTTCCGGGATTCTCGCATATATCTTCTGTGGTTCTATTATTATCATTGCAATCTAAATTGTTTAAGCATCTTATAGGGGTGTAGTCGCATTTTGAGGTTATGGTTCCAGGATTCAAACATTTATCTTGAGTATATGAACTATTATCATCACATTCAGCGTCATTAAAACATTCAATATCAACACAACTTCCTTCAACACACAAATCAGAACATTCTTCTATTAATCTGTTCTCGCCTTCAGAATTACAAAGACTATTTCTTGTTCCTGGATTATTGCATGTGTAATCAATATACTCTTTTAAAACATCATTTTCAGAGCAAAAATTATTTCCTACAAATCCATCGTTGCCACAATCTGTTTCACTTAAACATTCAATCGGATAATTTTTACATTCAGCATTTATTGTTCCAGGATTTTCGCAAACATCTTCAGTATAAATATCTTGATCATCACATTCAGCGTTAGTTTCACATTCAGTTAAAACAAAACCAATGCACTCATTTAACAAATCCTTTGCATTATTTGTCCAATATTTTGACTTCGCAATTCCATAAAAACATAATTTTTCATTGGCAGTAATTCCATTGACTAATCTTTGTCCTTTGTTTGCTTTTGAAACAACATCGCCAAAATCAGATATTTCAGCTCCCCCAATGTATGTTCTTGCGATTGCAGACATATTAGCTTTGTTTTCATCATCTAAATAATAGTAAGGAATCGCAATATTTCCTTCGAGCGCTTGAGTATAAACCTGCAGAACTCTATTATCTTTTCTAACATTCAAAGGAGAAGTCGCAGCCAATTGAGAAATGCCGTCCCTGTCAGTCAAACCCCACTCCTCGCCATAATATCTGTTCATTATAACAGAAGGATAATTATAAATCCGAAGATTTTTTGTCTTTTTTAATCGGCCGTCATCAACAAAAATTAATCTATAATCATTTAAATTTTTTGACATAACATCTTTATCCTTGATAACATCATAACTCAAACCAAGATTATTAAACACGCCAGTGACGTCGTCATTTGCTTTATTCAAAACAATATAGCCAATATCCGCAGCAGAAATAATTTTTATTAAAAATATACTTAGAAATAAAAAAACCACGACTTTTTTTGCCACCATCAATTTTTTAGAACCTTTTTTTATTTAAATCTTGCTTACCACTTTTTACCAATGAAATAAATAATGATTGTCCAAATAAATCGTGTGAGTGGTGTGGGGAAGATAAACGGACATTTTTATAGGTGTAGAAATTTTATTCATTATTTGGATAGATTGACCTGTCTCTTCTAATCTCCAGATTGCTTGGAGGTTCTTCACCTTTCGTTGCCCAATGATACATGCCATCTCTGTAGGCATATTGTCCAGAACGAGCATGAATTGTGCCATCGTCATCTATTCTTCCAAGATAATCGTTTTTAACAGGATGGTTAATGATAAAATTTTTTCTATCAGATTCTGATTCTCCAAATACACAAACTTCTATATCAAATGCAGGGTACATACTTCTCAAACATCCCCAGTACATTCCATTTTTACTAATTTTCCAACCAACTTTGGACAAATTCTGGTCAGTTAGAAATATCATTTCTTTTGTGTCAACATTTCTAGCATAATATTTATAATCTTGATGATGCAAGATTGATTTTCCCTCATGAGTAATCAAAAATGCTCCCTCTTCTTCACTAAAATCAACTATTGAATTATCTGACGTGTTAAATACAAAATAATTTGATCCTCTACTTATAAGAAATCTGTTTCCTATACCAGATAAACCAAACTCATTACTTAAGTCATGGGACGGAGGATTTCCTATTTCACTAAAAATTAGTTTTTTGCCAGTGTTAATATTTGCGACAACTACTTTATCTGTTGTTGTATTGGGATTGCCTTCTAAAGAGTAGGTAACAACACCATTCTCAGCAACTTCTGTATTATCTCCATGTATATAATACATTGGGAAACCTACTCCTCTTTGACCTTTTTCATCTCCCCAATCAAGAGTATATACTCTTCTAGGTTCATTTCTGCACAAGAAGTGCGTCCCAAAGTCTTCTTTTGATAACAATACTTCATCATCTCCTACCTTAAAAGAATATTGCACTGTCCAATAATCATGAGGATATGGACCTAAAGCTCTTTGAAATTCCCAATCTCTCCCACCCAATGCCTCTCTTACTTTTTTAGTAACATCAATTGGTTCCCATTCTTTTTTGACAATATTCAGCTCCAGCAATTCTTCTAATCTCTGAATCGGTGTTTTATCTTCACCCCAACTCACCAACGGAAGAGAGACTGCAACTAATCCAGTACTCTTTAAAAAATTTCTTCTTGTGAAAAGATTAAAACCATTTGGCATTTTAACATAATGTAACAATTATATTTAAAGATTATTATAAAATATCTCATTGTGTTATCCACAGATATATATTGTATTTTACTTTATGCGTAAATTTTCTTGCTTCGCAAAGATTAATGGCTTCGAGCCTTTTATCATTTTTCTCGACGGAAAAATCTGCCAAAGGCGATTTTGAAGTCGTAATTAATTTTCGAACTAAGTGCGAGAGTTTACACGAGCAGACAAATTTTGAAGAATAATAAATTCGAGCGTGAGCGAGAAGTAATTTTCGGTTAGCCCATGACATATATCATAGTCTTATACAAATAATCAAACACATCCTCTCAAAAAAGTTATTTCCATATCTTTAGCAGTTATGTTTGGCCCGACAATGCTGACTTTATTATTAACCTTGTCAATTGTTACAACAGCATTTTCTAAAATATCTTTATCTCTGTCAAACCTGTATTCTCCTTCGATCTTAAAGACAGCTTCATCTTCATTATTTGAAACAATTCCGTCGACATCAAATTTATATACAACTCTTTTTTTATCTTTTTGTGCAATCAAATTCCCTTTTCCATCTACGGCATTTGATTTTGGAATATTGAAATTCAATTTCCCTTCGCTTCCAAAATTAATTTCCTCTACAAGAAGATTGCCTTTTCTTGCCCTAATTGAGCATGACTCAAGCAATAATGAATTCTCTAAAAATTTTATTGTTGGTCCGCTTTGTCTTAATATTCCTTTATCTGTAAAAGCTAAAAATTCAGATTCATATTCCCCTTTAGAGTAATTTATAGTATTAATTGTAAATTCAAATGTCCAATTTCCAGCAGGATTATATCCGTAAGTACAATATCCATAATTACAACTCGGTTCGCTTAATTTTTTAATTGTTATTCCTTCACAACTTGTAATTTTATTTCCATCAACATCAAATACGCATGTAATACTCACAGGCCCAAATAAATCTAATGCAAATTGGCTGACATTAATTTCGTCGCCAGGTTCAAATTCAAAAACAGATGTCATCGTAAAAGACTCACCAATTATAATTTCTGAGCTGGAAGAAACTAAACTCAAAACAGCTGCCTGAATTGGTCCCATAAGAAATAATCCGCCTAATATTGCAACCGTAATTAGCGATGCATATATCTTATGTGAATGTTTCATTTTATCCTCTTTTTTATTTAGAATAATCAAAACTATTTAAATTCATCTCACTAGTTTCTAGTGGTAAATCTTTATAATCCAGAAATCAATTTTAGCTATTTTTGATTCCTTTTCCCATTTTCATCACCTTTGTGCTTACCATTATTTTCGTGCTTATCATCGTTATCTTCATCATCATTTGAATTTTCTGAATTTGAATTACCTGAATTTTCTGAATTTGAATTAGAATTATCATGATTGTCTTGTCCATTATGATTTCCATTATCTTCATGCTCTTCATCTTGAGAATTTTCTGAATTTGAATTATAATTACTATTATCCTCTTCTTCATCTTGAGAATTTTCTGAATTTGAATTATAATTACTATTATCCTCTTCTTCATCATTTGAATTTTCTGAATTTGAATTATCATTATCATCTTGTGAATCATCCTCGTCATCATCTAAATTAGGTGTTTCAACTTCATCCTCTTCATCTTCATCATCATTTGAATTTTCTGAATTAGAATTAGAATTATCATGATTGTCTTGTCCATTATGATTTCCATTATCTTCATGTTTGTCTTTATCATCATCGTTATCATCATCCTCATGAGAATTTTCATGTTCTTCGTCTTCATTATTTGTTTGATTATTATTGTTTACAGAACTATTATTTATATCAGAGGAGTTTTCATTTGTGCTTTCACTTGAATCACTTCCAGAATTTGAACCACCACCAGATGAACCACCGCCTCCACCTCCACCTCCACTGCCATGTCCGCCTTTCTTATCGTCGTTATCTTCATCCTCATCATCAAGAACATCTTTGCATTTTCCTAATAAATCTCCATGTGCCAAATGAGCCGGAACAGCGCTTTCGTCAATGTTTATATCATGCGCATTAGAATGATTTCCAGCTGGAATATGACAAACCTTCACTTTCTTTTCATTATCTTTATCTTTCTTCTTCTCTAAGATTGTAATTGTAGTTCCTTCAGTTGTAAAAGTCTTCCCTCCAATAAGAACATCTAAACTAGTGTCATAATTTCCAGGCGAATGTTTTTGCGTGTGGAATGTAATTTCATATTGTAATAATTGAGGTCCGCTGTAGCCATAACCATATCCAAATCCTTGATAACCATAACCATAGCCATAATCTTCCTCGCTATATCCATAACCATATCCATAACCAAAGTCAAGTTGTGACTTAGGAATCTTTTTTATATTAAAGTCATGGCAGTTTTTCTTCTGCCCATTTTTTTCTCCTTCATGCTCTTCATCATGTTTGTCTTTATCTTTTGGACATTTACCCAAAGTATCTCCATGTGCTAAATGAGAATCAACAGCACTTTCTCCGATTTTAATAGTATGAGCCTTTTCTGAGTTTCCTGGAGGTATATGACATACTTTTATTTTATCACTATCTTCATCTTCATCATCGTGAGAATCTTCATGCTCTTCATCTTCATCATCGTGAGAATCTTCATGCTCTTCATCTTCATCATCGTGAGAATCTTCATGCTCTTCATCTTCATCATCGTGAGAATCTTCATGCTCTTCATCTTCATCATCGTGAGAACTTTCATTTTCTTCATCATCTTCTTCATCATCATCGTGTGAACTTTCATCATCACTGCCTTCAAATTTTATCTTTTTTCCAGTAATATCAAAACTGCAGGAAATACTTTCATTATTTTCAGCACTGACTAAATTCAATGTTATCATTTCTATAGGCAGGTTTTGGTCTTGTTCAGATAAGTCAACAGTTGCAATAAATTTTATTTTCTTGCCTTGAACAACTGCTGAATCACCGTCGACAGCCAAGTTCAGCGACATCGCTTGAGCTGGCCCAGATATAACTAAAACAGCAATAACTACTGCAGTTATCATAAAAGCCAACGATTTATGCATCATTCCTTTCTTATTTTTCATAGAAGCCACTAACGTCTTATTCACATGTTTCATCAAAGAAAAATCAAAAATTTGTTTAAATGCTTTATCAACCTCAAAAGATATCATTCTATTATATATGATTTTATCTTCTTTTAGCGCCGACAATTCCAACCATCTCAATCATAATTAAATTCAATAAAATTAATAGCCATAAAAAACTAAAATGCGTTAATTGGAAGCTTATATTTTCTAATGCCGCAGAACTTTTTTTACTGGCATTTTTTTCTTTGTTTTCTAATTTAATTGGCCCTTTATCTTCATAACTTACAGTGACAGCTTTTTCAAAGACAATATCTTTGTTTAACTGCGTAATTAATAACACTGCTTTTGTTTTATCTTCGCTGACAAACAATAATCTAATTTTCATATCATCTTTATTATCTGAATTAAGATCTGTTTCTTTAGTTTCTCCAAGATTCATTTGGATATTTTGTTCTTGAGAGAATATTGTCAAGTCAGCATTTTCATTTATTTCATTTACAATTAATTTATGCTTGTCAGTTCCATGCAGGAAATTGTAAGTTTCTCCCTCTTCTATTTTTAGGATTTTATCTATTTCTATTATATCAAATTCGTCCTGAATTTCTAATTCATCGAGGATAAAGCTATCATCAAATAAGTCTTCTGTTATTTCAAAGTCAGGTCCAGGTATTGAAAAAGTGTTATTAAACATTTTAACTTTTAACTCAGTTTCATAATCTCCTTCATCATAAGAATCTGTATCTAAAATTATTTCATAAGTTAATTTTCCTTCATTGAAACCATAGCCGTAGCCAAAACCATATCTGTTATTGAAGAAATAACCGTAGCCATTTCCGTGTTCATACAAAGTCGTATTTTCTATTAAATTTATTTCTAATACTCCTTCACATGAAGATAATTTATTCCCTTCAACATCAAATTTGCAGGTTTTATAGGTTGGCCCATCAATTATTAATGTAATTTCTGAAATTGGTAAATTGCTGTCATTGCCTGTTATTTCAATTGTGGATGTAAATGTAACCCTCTCTCCTTTTTCTACGCTATCCTCATCAATATCTAAAGATAAATCAAATGCCTTTGCAGGACCAGAAATAATTAATATAGTTACAATAAAAATTGTTATCAAGATTGGTATGAAACTATACTTTACTGTTTTTTTCATCAACTTAAAGTAATAAATCAGTTTATAAATATTTCTATAATGTTATTATTATCTAATTACAACAAGATGGCAAAGTTTATAAATATCTTTTTTACTTTATAGGAATAACAAAATGGCTTATATTCATTAAGCCTTTAAATTTTACTTAATATGGAAAAATCTAATTCAAATAAGAAACTAAAGAAGATAATTGTTATGATTCCTGCTTACAATGAAGAAGCCAATATTGGAAAAGTAATAAAAGAAATTCCAAGGAAGATAAATAATACAGGATACGTTGAAATTTTAGTTCTCGACGATGGTTCAAGCGACAAGACAGTCGAAGTTGCAAAGAAAGCCGGTGCTGATTATGTTGAGAGCAATACAAAAAATTCTGGATTAGCATTTACTTTTCAAAAAGCAATGAATAGGGCTCTTGAATTAGGAGCAGATATAATTGTTAACACTGATGCAGACTTTCAATACAATCAAAAAGAAATTGAAAAATTAATACGTCCTGTTTTGTATGGAGAAGCTGATATTGTTTCAGGAAATAGGCAGGTTGAAAATCTTAATCATATGGTGTCTTCAAAGAAATATGGAAATATTATCGGAAGCAAAGTTGTAAAGTGGTGTGCAGGATATGATATAAAAGATGCCAGTAGTGGATTTAGAGCTTATTCTAAAGAAGCTGCTTTGAAATTGTTTGTTATGTCAAAACACACTTACACACATGAAACATTGATTCAGGCAAAACACAAAAACCTTAAAGTAGTTGAAGTCCCTGTAGAATTTAGAAAAAGAAAGGGAAGTGATAGCAAGTTGATAAAATCTGTATTTTCGCATATAAAGAAAAGCATGGCTACAATTTCAAGAATGACATTGATGTATAATTCTCTTAAGATTTTAAGCTACATTGGGGGAATTTTAATTTTGCTTGGAATGTTTCCGATGGGAAGATGGCTGTGGCTTACTTATATTATCAACGACGGAGGACAGCATATTCAATCTTTGATATTTGGATTATTGATGATGCTTTTAGGAGCAATGTCAATTTTATTGGGTTTTATAAGCGACCTAATTTCAGTTAACAGAAGATTATTGGAAGAAGTTCTTTACAGAGTCAAAAAGCACGATTACGAAGTCAAGAAGAATGGTAATGGAATTAACGGAGGGGAGTGAGGATGAAACGAAAAAAGAAAGTTTTAGTTATGGCTTCAACATTTCCAAGGTCAGCGATAATTATATAAATAATCTCCTTCTACGATTATTATGGAATCTAAAGAAATTAAAGTTAAGTTTGTAAACGGGAAATTTGTGCCTTTAGATAGTGTCAGCTTTAAAGAAGGTGAAGTTATAAATATTGAGATATTTCCAGAAGAAAACAAAAATAAGAAATTATCTTGGCGTGGTGCTTTAAAGAACATTAAAAAGAATTCTGTTGATTTACAACATGGAATAAAAAATGAATGGTGAGAATTATCTTATTGATACCAATATCTTTCTTGAAATACTTCTTAATCAAGAAAAAGCAGACGAGTGTGAAAAACTTCTAAATAATATTAAAAAAAGTAGATATTCTTTTTTATATTAGCTCATTCACATTACATTCTATAGAAGTTATTATGACGAGAAATAAACAAGAAAATGCTCTGATTGATTTTCTCGCGTTTATTGAAAAAAGCAAAATTGTTAGAATTGAAACATCAACTTCCGAAGAGTTAAATGCCTTGAAACTTATAGATGAATTTAATCTTGATTTTGATGATTCTATTCAGTTAACTCTTTGCATGAAATACAATTTGTCAATAATAAGTTATGATAAACATTTTGACAAAACTTTAGTAAAAAGGATAGAACCACCTAATATATTTAATATTGAATAGGTTTTGTTATTTCTTCAAAGTTACATAAATAGTAAAGTTTATAACTTTAGAATTAGCAGATTTTTTATGGATGAGATAATATTTAATAAAAAGCTGAATTGTTCTGGTAAAGAAATAGTGAGTAGTGATGATAAAATTAATATTGGTTGGATTAATAAATATAAAACTTTCGGTAAGAGTTACAGGGTAAGTAGGTCCGTCAATCCTACTCGCCATGCCAATGCAAAGCATACACGGGTTTCGTCAGGTCCTGTTCCCCTATATAATTATTCAATGTGCTTGGAATATTTAAATGTTTCCATATCAGGACATAAATTAATTAAAAACATTTGGGAGGAAATAAAAAGTAAGTGATTAGCGGCCTTCCCAACCAATAACACGCAATTCGCGCTGGTCAGATTGCATACACAAACCTTTTACGGAGCCGGTTCACTTACAAAATACATAGAACATGAAAATATATAAAACTTTCAGTCAAGGAAACATTAACCAGTACCTGTATGTACTGAAAACGCGCGCCTCAAGGTACACTGACATACAGGCTTTACCTGTTAGATTATTTAGTATGAGGATGTTTATAAATATTTATTATGGAGATAAAAAATGAAAGAATTTGACTACTATATTTTTATAGATTATTCTGTGAATTTAATTGGATATTCAATTATTGAGAATAAGAAGTTGAAGGAATTGCTGCCAAAGTTAACACGATTTAGACACTATAGGGAGTCGCGTGATAGAAAAATATATCTAAAGCACATAAACAATACAATAAAAAGAGATAATATTAAGTCTTCTTTTATGAAATTTAAGATTAAAGATATGCACAAAAATATGGAAATTTATTTAGATATTTTGGAATTTCTAAAAAAACACGAGAATTGCATTATTTTTATTTCAATAGATAATAGTCAATACTTCTCATTTAGAAAAATGGTTAATATCGTCGATGGAGAGAATATTATTATAAAACAAGAAAGTGAACTTAAAGCTGGAACTCCAGAATATTTGGCTAGTTTAGTTTTAGATAATTTACTAAATATTGAAAGGATAAGGAAGAAAAATGGTTAACAAAAAGATAAAAATATACAGGGTAAGAAGGTCCGTCTATCCTACTAACCGCATCATCGCAAAGCGAGCACGGGATTCGTCAGGTCCTGTTCCCCTATATAATTATTCAATGTGCTTGGAATATTTAAATGTTTCCATATCAGGACATAAATTAATTAAAAACATTTGGGAGGAAATAAAATGACGACGATGAAAATTAAGACGAAAATGACGACGAAGATGGAAGTGCTGTTTGCGAGGGGGAGTAGGGGATGAAACGAAAAACTTATAAACGAGAGCGATCATGTTATATTAGAATGTTCCCCAGTGATCTTCATAGGTCGCTGGATGATTATTCATATTTTAAGTCCCCGGTATCTTCCAACGAACATGCCGGGTTTATATTCACTTATTCTAGGAGGTCGTCATGAAAGAATTTGACTACTATATTTTTATAGACTATTCGGTGAATTTAATTGGATATTCAATTATTGAAAAGAATAAAGTTAAAGAAATTTTACCAAAAATAAGAAAATTCAGGCACTATAGATTTTCGCATGATAGAAAAATATACTTAAGTCATATTAAGAATACTTTGAAAAGAGAAGGGATTAAAGATTATTTTGAAAAAATAAAGATTATGAATCTGAGGAATAATATAGAACTTTTTGCAGAAGTATTGGAGTTCATTAAAAACCATGATAATTGCATTATTTTTATTTCTATTGATGATTTTCAATTTAGAGCTTTCACAAAATTAGTTCATATTGTAAATGATTCTAAAACACAAGTTATAAGGGAAAGTCAGCTGAAAAAAGGAAGTGTTGAATATCAATTGAGTTTGATTATAGATAATCTATTAAATCTCGAGAGGAGGAAGCAATAATAGAATTGGGGATTCGTCTAACCTACTAACCGCATCATCGCTTTGGGCGAGCACGGGATTCGTCAGAATCCTTTCATCTATTACAAAATACATAGAACATGGAAGTATATAAGATTTTCGGTCAAGGAAATGAAGTAATATTCGGAGGTTTCAAACAATGAACATCCTATTCATAACTCGGTCTTATTCAAAGAATAAAGGCGGGAAAGAAGTTTACAATTATAATTTAGTTCAGGCATTAAAAAAAGATAACGATGTTTATACTATAACGAGCGGAGGACGACTGAGATGAAAGTTTCAACGTTAAGCACTTTGCCTCCGATAAAAGGTTTAAGCCCATACACTTTAAGTTTATTACAAGAACTTTCAAGAAATTGTGAAATTGAATTCTATGGATTCAAATCTATTTATCCAGAATTTTTATATCCTGGAGGAACAAAAACCGATGAGTCACAACCAAACTTTAAGAATGTAAATATTCACAATAGATTAACTTGGTATAATCCTTTTTCTTGGATTGGAGTTGGATTTGATATTGATACAAAAATATTTCATGTTCAATGGTGGAGTTGGGTTTTATCGCCAATGTATTTAGTTATTCTTTCAATAGCAAAACTCCGAGGGAAAAAGATAATTATGACAATCCACAATGTAAAACCCCATGAAAAATCATTTGTAAAGAATTTCTTGAACGATTCTGTGATTGGATTAGCTGACGAATATATTGTCCATAATGAAAATAATAGAAAGATGTTCTTAGATATTCATCAAACAAAAAAGAAAGTTCATGTTATTCCTATTGGAATAAGTGTAATTAAAGATTCATCTAAATCAAAATCAAATTTAAGAAAGCAATATGGATTCTCGGCGGACGACAAAATCTTAATTTTCTTTGGAAACATTAGGGATTACAAGGGTTTGGATGTTTTGATTAAATCGTTGAGCAAGATTAAAGACGAAAAAGTGAAATTAATAATCGCCGGAAAACCTTGGAAAGATTTTGAAGAATACAATAAGATAATACAAGAATTTAATCTTCAATCTAAAGTAAGATTGTTTTTAGGATACAATTCAAATGAAGTTGTTTCGGAATTGTTTGTTATTTCAGACGTCGCCGTGTTTCCATATAAAGAATTTGAAGCATCAAGCGCGGCAGCTGCCGACGGAATTTCACACAGCAAAGCAATAGTTATAACTAATGTTGGAGGACTGCCGGATTTAGTTAAAGACAAAAATGTTATTGCAAAGCCAAACAACGTCGAAGATTTAGCAGACAAAATTATTTATTCTTTAAGAAACATAAATAAATTAGAGAAGCAATCAAAAGACATAGCCCAAAAATTTTTATGGAAAGATGTTGCGAAGAAGACGGGGGAGGTTTATAGAAGATGAAAAAGTTAAATGTTGGGATTGTTAGTTACGATTTTAATCCTCCAATCGGGGGTCAGGGGATATATACAAAAGAGATTTATAATAATCTAGACTTAAAAAAGATAAATCCGATAATCATAAGTGGATCTCAGATTAAACACGATGGATATAATATAAATTCTTCAAATAACTTCATATTTTCAATAAAATTTAACTTTCTGATAAATAAATTAATAAAAAGATTCAACCTAGATATACTTCATTTACAAGGAGGTCCAGGGGGAGTTTTTTTATTAAGAAAAATTAAAATCCCTGTAATTTATACTGCCCATCACAGCTATTGGAGTAAATATAAATTAACTGGCAGTAAATTATCAAAATTATTATTCTATCTTGAAAGGGTAGGTTATAATCTATCTGACAAAATAATCGCTCCATCAAACTCATTAAAAAATATCTTAATTGATTATTACTCTATAAATAAGAATAATATCATTGTTATTCCTGAAGGATTTAATCCGAAGATATTCTACAAAATAAAAGTCAATAAAATAAAAAATAGTGTTTTATTTGTAGGAAGGTTACATCGAATTAAAGCAATTGATAAATTAATTTATGCTATAGATGAGTTAAAAAATAAGTATCCTTCAATTAAACTTTTCATAATAGGTGATGGAGATCAAAAAACTTCGCTATTAAATTTAGTTAAAAAATTAAATTTAAAAGAAAATATTTCATTTTTGGGGAATATGGGACAAACAGAGATAAACAAATGGTATAATCAATGTGAAATGATAGTTCTTCCGTCATATTTTGAAGGATTTGGACTCGTTGTTCTTGAAGCTGCTGGAACGGGTTTGCTCTCAATAACTACTAAAAACTGCGGTGTTAGTGATATAGTTTTTAATGAGAAAATTGGTCTTGTAGTAGATAATAACAGCCCAATAATAATAGCTAACTCAATAAATAAAATATTTACCTCTACGCCTATAAAAATAAATTCTTCACATTTAAGTGAAAAATATTCATGGAAAGAGATCGCTTCAAGGACAAAAGAGGTTTATTTAAAGTGAAAATTATTTTATGTTCTAGGGATTTTGAGTATGGTATTGGAACTTACATATTTAACACTTTAAAATATTATCAAAATAATAGTGATATAGAGAAAGTTTTAGTTATAGGACCAATAAACGATGAGATTAGAGAAGTAACTAAATCTCTAAACAAAATAATTTTATATTCCATTGCAGATAAAAATAATAAATTAGCTAATAAACAACCCTTCTTTTCTAGAAATGTAAGAAAGAATATTATATCTATTCTTAAAGAAGAAAAATACGATTTATTACACTTACATTCGCCAATTATTTGTGATGGAATCGATATTCCAATTCTATGGACAATACATGGATTGAGACAAACATTTTTAGTACAACAAAAGGACTCCAAAAAATATTCTAAATCATTCAAATTCATCCAGAAAATTTATTCAAGATATGATAAGAACACTTTAAAACATTCTAAGAAGCTAATATTTGTTAGTAAAAACGTTATGACTAAATCCATTCAGATTCTTCCGGATATTAATAAAAAATCAATTTATCTCCCATCTCCTATTGATTCTAAATTATTTAAAAAAATAAAATCAAATAATTTTCTAAAAGATATTAATCCTGAGAATAAAAGTATTTTACTATATGTTGGAAGACTTGAGGTATCAAAGGGAGTAGATTTATTGATTGATGCATTCAATAAAATTGAAAATGATAAATTACTATTGTTATTAATTGGGAATGGTCCGTTATCAAACTTAATTCAATCCAATACGCGAATAAAAATAATTGAAAGAGTAAATAATAATCAGTTGCCTGAAATTTATTCAAATTCAGAGATATTTATTTTACCCTCATTGTCGGAAAATTCCCCTATGACGATTTTAGAAGCAATTTCCTGTGGTCTTCCAGTTATAGCAAATGATACGGGAGATATTAATATAATGATTCCTTCTGGAAACTTTATTATCGGAGATATAACTTCAAGTAAACTTTATGAAGCAATTCAACTCATCCTAAAAATGCCAAAACAAAAGATTTCAAAGATTATTGAGGAAAATAGAATTTTTATCAATAAAAATTATGATCCTGAGCGTCATTTCAATAAATTAGTGGAGATATATAATGAAATACTTCAAAATTAGCAGGATAATCCTACTATCTATAATAATCCTTGCTTATTTAGTCGGGGCTATATTTTTGGAGTTTCCTCTTATTTCTCCATCTTTTGATTCTTATAGCCATTTAGGTGGATTGAGATTATTAACTAATGAAATGAATGTTGGAAATGAGAAATTAAATAGTAATATGTTTCCATTATTATATGGAGAAGATATACATTTTGGTCCATATTTCTTTCTTGTGATTATTACCTCTTCTATTTTAAATATTTCTCAATATCATAGTTTGATTATTTTTGGTGCGATTACTATTTTGTTATTATTTATTGGAATATTCAAATTGTTCTATTTATTATCTGATAAGAATTCTAAGATTGCTATATTAACATCAACACTTTTCTTTTTAATTCAACCGTTAGAGTACAAATATTTTTCAGGTAGAGAAATATTTGATAGATATTTAGTAACTGCTCATTATCCTGCTCTTTTTGCTCTAGCATTATTAGTATGGCTAATCTACTATAATCTATCAAATATTAAAAACATTGACCATAGTAGTGTCATTATCTCCTCTTTATTACTATATACCATTATTTTATCTCATTTGTTCACAGCAATCGTTTATGCTATCTTCTTTATATTTTTCTCAATTGAAATAGTCTTGAATAATAAAAGTAAAAAGGGTTTGGTTTACTTATGTGGAGGATATCTTATTGCAATTTTATTATCTTTACTTTGGCCATATTACCACTGGGTATCTTTCTTATTCCATCAAAATATAATCACAGGACAAGATATTTTAACGAATGTTATAACCTTTCCAATAATTCTTGAGTTGTTCAATATTTCTCTTTTTGGTTTGTTGTCCTTTTTTTATTTTAAAGGGAATAAATCCATTTTATTCTGGATTCTTTCTTTAATGATTATTTCAATATCTTTCTTGACTGGTTTTACTGTTCCAGTGTATTATAGATTTATAAGTTTTCTAAAAATATTTTTGATATTTGGGTTATGTACCTTAATTGATAAGAGGTTTTCTAAGAAGGCAGCGGTTATTATTATCTCAGCTATTATCATAATTTTTCTTATAGTTATTACTAGTACTTTTTATTTACTTTATAGTAATACTGTCCTATCCGAGGATTATTCTCGGGCAACATCATATTTTAAACATGATGAAAATGTAAATGTACTTGCAGATAGTTATACTGAAAATTATCTTCAAAAATTTGAAGGAGTTAATGTTTATTTTTTAGGAAATGGACATACTTCCGATTTAAATTCCAATAAAATAAATTTAAATAGGATTGACTCGTTTTCCAATCTCTCAATAATGTCTCGCAACGAATTAGACTCTTTTTTTAATACAAATAAAATAGATTATATTTTCTTGCCTTATGATTCTAAACAATTAAATAATATTAGAGATAACTATAATAAAACGGAGATGGAAGTAGTATTTTCTGGTAGAGATTATGTTTTGATTAAGAACAATTATTCTAAGATTTCCTAGTAATATAAGAAAGTTATTTGTTATCCCTCATTAAATTTAAATAAAAGTTGATCGTGCGTAAGGATATGAAACAACAAATTAATTTCAAAGAATTTTATGAGGAATATGGCAAAGAGTGGGTATCAGCAGAAAGAAAAGAATATGAAATTTTATCCTCTAAATGGAAAGCTGATAACGTTTTAACATTACTAAATAAACATCCAGAGATTAAGACGGATTTAATTCTTGATTATGGATGTGGTCCTGCTTATTTTTTGAATAATCTCGCATCAATTAAAGAAATTAAAATGGTTTATTGCTGTGATTTATCCGAGTCTATGATAAAAAGCGCGAGGGTGAATTTTCCAAAAGGAAAATTTAGTGTTGAAAAAGATTTATCTAGCTTCAGTAAAAAAGTGGATATTGTGTTATTTATGGATGTATTAGAACACGTTCCAAATCCTGAGGAAATATTAAATCAATCAAAGTTAATTTCAGATTATCAATTCATTAAGATTCCACTTGAAAATGCTCTTGTTCCCAATCTTCTTAGAACTCTAAACTCAAACAAAATCAATGCAGAAGGGCATATCCAATCTTGGAAACAAAAAACTTTCATTAGACTTTTAGAAAAGAATAATTTTGAGGTAGTAGATTATTGGAGAGGGAATCCAAAAAGAGAACTTCACTATTATAATAAAGATCGTCAGAAAATATCTATTTTCAGAAAAATCATAAGAGCGATCGATAAATTTATATTCAACTTTAAGGGATTTTACGCTTACATATATGGTTCGAATTTGTTTGTGATTACGAGGGTTAACGGGAAACACCACCAAAACTAATTTATAGTTGACGAACTATTTCTTACCATATTTACACTATTTTACTTTTTTTGCGTTCCATACCCTTTCTTGTGTTTTTATTGGTCTCTTAACCAAATACCACCATAATAAAAGTAGTATCAATATTCCACCGATAAACGCAAATACCAAGTTATTACTTTTTTCTAATATTATATTATGAACAAAGATTGTAATATATACCATTAATCCAGAAACTACACCAACAACCATATTATTCTTATAATCTCTTAGAATTTTTCTTTTATCACTAATTTTCTTATCTATAACTTCCAACTTCTTATTCAATTCATTAAGCGTTATCTTCTTTTTTCTCATAATCTATCTAACAAGTCGCCATTTAAATATCCGAGGATTACGCGTAATCCTCCCTCGTTCTCAACGCCATTCCAATTCAACACTATAACACTAACTCTTGGAAGACCCATATTCCTTCAATTAAATCGTTGTATAAAAATATATCGCCGTCATCTCATCTCACTTCTTCTTCCCTTTCTTCTCCTTTTTTTCTAAATCGTCTTTGACTTTTTGAATTTGTGATTTTAATATTGGAAGATCATTTTGAATGACTTTCAAAACAATATCTAAGTCTAATTTAAAGTAAGAATGAGTTATAACATCCCTCATTCCTGCAATGTCCTTCCATGGAACTTCAGGATACTTTTCTCTAAAAGAATTAGGGATATTTTTTGTGGCTTCTCCAATAATTTCTATTGCTCTAGAAATAGCATATTGTTTTAATTCACTTTTTGATAACTCATCTTTTGTCAGACCTTTTTGAGAATGATTCAATTTTCTCTATACTATTTAAAATATCATTAATTGTAAAGTAAACATCTTAACTACACACTTTGTAAAAATTTGCTCACACTCCAAAGTTGCAAGGATAATTGCTCGAAATCAGCCTTCGGACACGATTTCTCGTTAATAATTTTCCCTAAGCGAATAATCTAACGGAGTTGATTATGAGCCATCAATCTCACGAGTTTACGAGTGCTAATGTTTACTTAGAAAGTGGACTTAACATTAATAAATAAAGATATGTCTCTATTCATAAGATGCTTACCTCTGAATTTAGGATTTGCTCTCTCAATCTCGGGTGGATATATTTATAGCTGATTAAATCAACATTTCTTTTCAAAACCTCTTTAAGTTCAATTTTTAATCCGGATAAATCAAGCAAGCTGAATTTTCTATCTATTGGCGGCTCAATTAATATATCAACATCACTGTTCTTTTTCTGCTCCCCTCGAGCGTAGCTTCCAAATATTCCAGCTCTGACTATACCATGTTTTGTTAACACTTTCCTTATTTTTTTCTTCATATCTTCAATATCGTTTTTCATAACTAAATCAAGAAGATTTAGTATTTAAGTTTTCCGTCATTCCTTCACTCGTCCCCGCTCATCGTTCCCTCCCCGTCGCCATTCTAAAACTCCCCATATTTCTTCAGTTATATTGTTATATAAAAATCCTTCGCTGTCATCTCATCTCATTTCCTCTACATCTACAATAAATAACCAAACTCCGACGATGGCTCTAAAATTATGGCGGAGAAACTAACTACTTACTTATAATCCCTCAATTCGTCCCCTATATTATTTTAACACAACATTTATAAATTTTGAATATATATTTGATTATGGAAAAGAATTATGAGTATGATTCTGATTTAGACATTCTCCATGTTTACTCAAAAGAAATCAGAGAAGGGATAAAAGGATGTTTATCTATCGGAGATTTTAACATAGACATAAATATAGATAACAAAGTAGTTGGAATTGAGATTGAAGAAGCAAGCAAAAACTTTGGTTTGTCTCCAAACATTCTATCAAGTCCGGATGAAGTCAAATTGATAGTAAGAAAAAGTGGAAATAGTTTATTTATGGGCGTAGGTATAATTAAAGGAAATATTAAATCATCTACCCATATTACAACTTCAGTTTTACCTCAGAAACTTCTCACTCCGATGACAAATTAGATTTTAATTGCATATCTTTTAAGTATAGCTTTTTCAAGATTTCTTTTTAATGGAATAGCATTATATATCTTCATAGGGGATTCATCAAGAAAGTAACATATTTTTACAAAAGAATTTACACTTATCTTGTAAATCAGGGTGTAGCCAAAACTAAGAGAATACTTTCTCTTGAACCCATGGGTTATAAATTCAGTCTTATCAAATAACTTACTTAATTCAGAAATTTCAAATCCATGTCTAGGAATTCCCACAATTCCATTGAACCAATAATGTTTGTGAATTTTAAAGTCTTCAAACTTCTTATTCTTTAGAGTATTTTTTATCTTCTCCAAATCCTCTTTTGTCAAAAGTATATTTTCATTGTAATTTTCCATCTTTTATTTTCTACCATAACTAATCAACCCTTCATTTTTATAAATATATTTATTTTCTCCACGCAAACCATTTTACTCGTAATCCCGTCAGTAAAAATCCTTCGCTCCATTAAACTTAACCTCTCCCTAATTCCCTCTCCGTCGACGACGCTATTAAGAAACTAACTCTCATTTCTTCTTCAACTCCCTCACCAAAAAGCTTAAATATACTTATGTATACATTTGTATATGGAAACAACAATAAGAATAAATCCTGAAACAAAAACAAAACTTGATGAATTCAGGCAATACAAAAATGAAAGTTACGATGAGTTAGTCAGAAAAATAATAGTTGTTGCTAAAACTTGCGAGAAAGAGCCAAAGTTAAGTCAAAAAACAATTCTAGAAATAAAAGAAGCAAGAGCAAGAATTAAGAAAGGAGAATTCTATACGGAATCAGAAGCAAAGAAAATTCTTGGATTATAATAAAAGTTATAAATCTATATCTGTTGCTATTTTTATGTATAATATTATTTTTGAAAAGAGGACCCTTCACGATTTAAATAAATTGGAGACAAAGATCAAAGAAAGAATTTGGAATAAACTTCAAAATTGCAAGGAAGACCCCTTTAGATTTTTTGAAAAGTTGGTTGAAATTGAAGGATTTAAACTAAGGGTAGGTGATTATAGGGTTATTGCAGACATATTCAGAGATAAAGAGGTAATAATCATACTAAAAATAGGGCATAGAAAGAATATTTATGAAAAATAATAGTTTTTCGTCGCCACCCCCTTCCAATTTAGAATTATTATTGATACTTTAGGGTAAATTTCCATTCCAATAATCGAAACTCAACCTATAAAAACATATCGCCATCATCTCGTTCCTCAAAAAACTCCTCCTATCCCTAACCAACTTCCGACGACGCTATTCAGAAACTAACTAACTCATTTCTTCTTCCCTTTCTTTTCTAAATCGTCTTTAACTTTTAGAATCTGTTTTTTTAATGTTGGAAGATCATTTTGAATGACTTTCAAAACAATATCTAAGTCTAATTTAAAGTAAGAATGAGTTATAACATCCCTCATTCCTGCAATGTCCTTCCATGGAACTTCAGGATACTTTTCTCTAAAAG
>Ga0209210_1000369_pt1 | contig 49266 bp, 39 predicted proteins | sample RifGroA1_FD_183991 | JGI IMG/M metagenome (GOLD analysis project Ga0209210, IMG submission 183991) | Contaminated groundwater microbial communities from Rifle, Colorado, USA - Rifle Groundwater A1 (SPAdes) (version 2) | ecosystem: Environmental > Aquatic > Deep subsurface > Groundwater >...
GTGCGTTACGTTTGGCCTGTCGAATGCCTCGGACCTGCGCTCTGAGATTTTCAGAAATCGCCAGTCCGGCAGCATCGTCACCGGCATGATTGATCCGGCTGCCGCTGGCCAATCGTTCGAGGGCCTTATCCAGGTTAGCGCGTGTATTAGACATCTGCCTCTGCGCATTGATGGCAGTTGTATTCGTAGCAATTCGTAAACCCATATTAGTCTCCGTTCATAAGTCCCACCTCATCCTTGAAGTAGCGTTATTTTGTAGAATCGCGTTTGCGATTGATTAGCCGAGCAGCTTCAGGGCTGTCTGGGCGGATGAATTCGCATGTCCAAGGACCGCAACACCGGCCTGCATCAGGATGTTCTGCTTGGTCATCTCACTGACTTCCTCGGCCATATCCGTGTCCCGGATGCGGCTGTTGGCGGAAGAGAGATTCTCATCACTGATTGCCAGGTTGTTGATCGTGGACTGGAGCCGGTTCTGCATGGCACCCAGATCGGCGCGAATGCTGTTGACCCGGATCAGGGCATCGTCGATTACCGACAAGCTCAGCTGGGAGCCTTGCTTGGTCGCCACTGATTCACCCCCGAGTTTCAGGGCATCGAGAGATGCGTCTGAACGCTCACCGTTATATACAACGCGATCAAGGATCGGGTTGTTTTTGGTGCCGACCTGGATCTCAAAGATCCCGGATTTTCCGTTCAAAAGCGGCGTGCCGTTGAACTGGGTGATGTTGGCAATACGATCGATTTCCTGCTTCAGTGACTGGAATTCCCGATCGACAAACTGGCGTTCCGTATCGCTGATCGTATCCGAAGCGGACTGGATTCCCAGTTCCCGCAAGCGGATGAGCATGTTTGAAACTTCATTCAAACCGCCTTCCGAAACCTGAATCAGCGAGACGCCGTCCAGTGCGTTACGTTTGGCCTGTCGAATGCCTCGGACCTGCGCTCTGAGATTTTCAGAAATCGCCAGTCCGGCAGCATCGTCACCGGCATGATTGATCCGGCTGCCGCTGGCCAATCGTTCGAGTGCCTTATCCAAGTTAGCGCGTGTATTAGACATCTGCCTCTGCGCATTGATGGCAGTTGTATTGGTCGCTATTCGCAATCCCATATTAGCCTCCGTTCATAAGCGCTATCCTCCTTGCAGCCCACTCCTATCCATAGGGGTGGCGAGCATCCATGCTCATTTTCGTTTCATAAGGTCGTCGAGTGCTTACGGCCACCATGGCCGAAATAACCCAAGCGTCCATTTTTAATGCACCCACGAATTCCTTGCGGTTTTCGAGGGGTACTACCTCTCACACCACGGCATCCCTGCCGTGTTCTGAAGACCCCGAACCGGGGGCTTCATACCTTTCACTCATTTATCCGCCGGGATTTTCAGCACCCGGTTCGGCGTGTGCGCTCGTCTTTTGACCAGGGTTCACCCAGGCCACAAGTGGTGCTGCATTCATGAGTTCCCAAAGCATTTACACAGGGAGCTTCGCTTCGCGTTTTTACGGGGGGCCCGTCCGGACCAGACCATCTTGGCTGAGACGGACGGGCTCTTACCGTTATCCAGGAAACAAGCTCAGGCAACGGCGCCTTTGCTTCAGGTCAAACTTTCATCGTGTATCCTCCATAAAGGTTCGTAAAAATTTCATTATCCCTGTCCTTGACCAAGCAGACCCAAGGCTGCTTTGGCGGTCGAGTTCGCCTGGGACAGTACGGCCACCCCAGACTGCGTCAGAATTTGGTTCTTCGTGAGTTCGGTCGTTTCTTCCGCGATATCGGCATCGCGGATCCGGCTGTTCGCGGCAGACAGATTCTCCCTGCTGACCATGATGTTATTGATCACGGATTGGAGCCGGTTCTGCAGGGCGCCGAATTCAGCCCTGATTGCCGTGATTGACGAGAGCGCGCTATCGAGCGAAGTCAAAGTGTTCTGGGCACTGGACTTATCTGAAACATTAGTGAGGTTCAGTCCCAGAGCAACCACGTTCACATCCGCGGAATTGGCGTCAAAAAGGCGAATACGGTCGATCAGAGGGTTGTTCTTGGTGCCGACCTGGATTTCAAAGGTACTGGCGCTGCCATTCAGCAGGTTGGTGCCATTGAACTCGGTGCTGTTGGCGATCCGGTCGATTTCTTCCAGCAGTTGCTGGAATTCCACATCCAGGAATCTTCTTTCGTTCGGTCCGACGGTATCGGAAGCGGCCTGCACGCCGAGTTCCCGCATGCGGATCAGGATGTTGGAAATTTCACCCATCGCGCTCTCTGCCACTTGCACGAGCGAGACGCCGTCTTGGGCATTTCGTTCAGCCTGTCCTAAGCCGCGAATCTGGGATTTTAAACTTTCTGAGATGGCCAACCCTGCAGCGTCATCACCCGCGCGATTGATTCTTGAGCCGGAGCTGAGTCTTTCAAGGGTTCGGTCGAGGTTGCCGCGAGTCGTGCGCAAATTCCTTTGCGCGACCAGAGAGGGAACATTTGTGTTAATTCGTAATCCCATAACCTTCCTCCTGAAGGTGTTGCGGCCTATCCTTGGCCTTTTATGGGTCACAGAATCTTTTTAAGTCACCATCCGTTCCGTCTTGGCCCGGGTGGTTGATCCTGCTTCCAAGTTACGGATCGGTACCCGGCTGGAGATCTTTAGAAAAAAAAATAGAAAAAGAGTGAAGCCTCCCGCTCCACTCTGGGAGAGAGGTCCACTCTTTTTTATATTTCAGTAAAAACCCTGCTATTTACGCAGCTTCGGCGTAGTCATCCTGGTGCCAGTAGTCGTAAAGTGTTTTGCCGCTTTCGGTACGGACCCATTTCGAAGCATGGTCTGGTGCTTCCTGACCCAGACAGTTCTGGACGAAAGCGTGAACCGTCAGCAATTCCTTGCCGGAGTGCACCTTGTATTCACCTGAAGGGTGTTTGGTGACTTTGCAGGTGCGACTGGGGTCGCTTACAAAATAGAGGGTCTGTCCCTCTTTCAGTTGGCCGTCGTGAACCAGTTGATTTATATCAAATTTATTCTTTTTCTTACTCACGCTGTAAATCCTCCCATGGGAATTTATCGGCATAATTTGCCCGGCCATTAATGCCGACGGGCAAATATTTTGTCGATTTTATCTCCTGCCCAGAAGTCCTGCGGTAAGCTGGCTCCATGAGTCTCGAAGAACAAGGCCTGGTAATGGACGTGATTTCCTCGCCTGAACAACTCGGGCGGCTTTTGGATCAGGTTTTTGCCGTACCCGCAGGGATGCATTTTCTGGAGGATTTTCCGGTCTGGGATGGACGGGTTGGACCTGGCCCGGAACAGGTTTTGCGCGCAGGCGCATTTAAAGGTGAGCAGCTGGTGAGTTCGGCATGTGTTCGGCTTGCCCGTTTGAAGACTGCCGCAGGTAACTCATTAGCGGTGGGTATTGTTGGCGGAGTTGCAACGGACCCGCAGTTCAGGGGGCGGGGGCTCGCCTCCGATGTAGTTTCCCTGGGCGTGCGCTGGGCTGAAGAACGCGGCGCTGCCTTAATGCTGCTTTGGGGCTCGGAACATTCACTTTACCGGAAGCAGGGATTTGAGCCGTGTGGATCGCAGGTCCGCCTGCCTTTGTCGAGCTTCAACTTTGACAGTGCTGCCGAGCAGGTGCAGGAAGGTTGGCGCCCCTCCTTGTTTCCCCAGATTAAGAGTCGCGAAGGGGGGCTTCTCCTGGAGGATAGGGATCAGAGCTGGTACTCGGCGCATCGGAACGTCCGATGGTTCTGGATCGGAGATCCGCAACGGCCTGCAGCTTACGCGGCACTGGGACGGGGGATTGATCTCTCCGGAATGGTCCACGAGTGGGGTGGGGACCGACTCGGCCTGATGAAGATTTTCGGTCACATCAAAGGGCTGGAACCTCAAGCCACTTTGCTGGGGGGGCCCTCCGTCCTGAAAAAATACGGATTTGTATATGATGAAAGTCCCTCCGAATGTCTCTGCCTCGCCAAAGTTTCAAAGCCCGAAGTGGTTTTCGAGGCTTTTGTTCCGGGAGAACGACTGGACCAGTACCTCGAACCGCAGTGGCTTGCGACTTTATCCCCGCCTGAGTTGAGTCGATTGTTTTTTGGACCGTTGGAAACCCCGATTCTGCCGTTTCCATTGCCGCTCTGGGTTTGGGGTCTCGACGCAGCCTGATGAATGAGGGCCTGCCAAAAGCCGTATGATAGCGCTTCCTGTGGCGCATAATTCATGTCAATAATTAAAGAGTGAAGGGTTACACAACTCGCATTCTCAAAACCGTTGCTCTGATCTATATCGCCTTTCCTCTTACCTATATCTTTGCCGTCGCCCTGCTTTTCGATATTCCGTTGAATATCTGCCTGGGCGACATTCTGCTTTCTCCTTTCTATTATTTTGTTTCCGTCTTTGCCGTGGCCGCAGGTTATGGGCTTTGGGAAATGCTGCGCTGGTCCTGGTACCTCTTCCTCGTGGCCAATGTGCTGATCGGGTACGAAAGTGCGGTTCTGGTGAACCTTTACGGGGAAACCCATCACAAGGTTTTCTCCTTCCTTGCGGCAATAGGCTTTCTCGTGATCGTTACTTACCGGGTCGCACAGGAAGTCCGAGTGCCCTATTTTTTCCCGAAGATCCGTTGGTGGGAAAGTGATCCGCGTTATCGTCTTTCAGTGCCAGTCAGGATTTCGCGGCCCGGGGGGGAGCTCATTGAAGGACAGATCATGGATATCTCGACCCATGGGTGTTTTGTCCGACTCCGGATAGAAGTTCCCAAAGATGAAATAGTAGCCTTGGAATTCAGCGTTTTCGGATATGACGTGAAATGTTCGGGAGCGATCGTATGGTGCACGCAAAGCACGGTTACCCATCCGCGCGGAATCGGGATCAAGTTCCGCGGCGTAGAGCGGCGCGAGAAGAGGTATTTACGGTTTATCACGAGGCGCCTCAAGAAAATCGCAAAATTGTACCGGCGTTCCCGTTACCTCCTGAACCAGGAGGCCTATCTCAAGCGCCTCGAGGAAATTGAAGCGACCGGACGGGGTTTTCGTGGCACTGCGAAAGAAAAAATTCTGAAAACCTGATTACGGAGTCCAGGTAAATTCAAAAGAGGTTTTGAACTTCTTGCAATTCTTCGTGGCATCGCAGGCATTGAAAACCGCGATCCCTTTGAGCGGGTATTGCCGACCCTTTGCAGCTCCTGAAACTTTTAGGGGAAACGCGGTCATGTTTGCTGGCCAGTCTTCCAGGGTGATCGTGGAGGGCTCGATGGTGAGAGTTCCCGGTGCCTCAAGCTGGATTGCAAAAGGAGTGCTTCGGCGCCAAGTGGTGCCCGGCTTGCCCGGAGCGAAAGAGAGGGCCAGCTTTTGCCTGTGGTAAGTGTACTGGAAGGCGGGGGTCTGGTTTGCGGCTGGATCTCTCGGTAACCTCGGCTGAATGACGAGTCGTTTGTTTTTCAGATTGGGGGCACGCACTGTGATTCGGTTTTCCGGCTCGCGGGCCTTGCCGGATCTTGCAATTACGGGAACAGTGAGAAAGGATAAAGTCACAATCCAGATAAGGGGCAAGGAATTCAGGTCACGCATGAAAAAAAAATACCTGGCGATATCGCTTGAGTCAACTGAGGGTTTTTTCAAGGAAGCCCTCATGCTTGCCAAGCGAGCAGAGGCGGAAGATGAAGTGCCGGTAGGCGCAGTCATCGTGCAGTCTGAGAAAATCGTGGGCCGAGGCTACAACAGGCGGGAGCAGGACCAGGATCCTCTGGCACATGCCGAAATAATGGCAATCCTGGAAGCCGCCCGATCTTTGGGGAGCTGGCGCCTGGAGGGTTGCACTGTCTTTGTCACGCTTGAGCCCTGCCCGATGTGTTTGGCTGCGCTGCAGCAGGCGAGAGTGGAGCGAGTGGTCTTCGGGACCAAAGACCCAAAAGGCGGCGCGCTGAGTCTGGGGTATAAATTCAACGATGATTCCCGGATGCACCACCGGTTTGCTGTCGAGGAAATCGGGTATCCTCCGGGTGCACGGATTCTGAAAGAATTTTTTGCCCGCAAGCGGGCCGAGAAACGCGCGGGAAGTTCGACGCCCCGTTGATTCTGGTGTAAGCTTCCTTTAATAACTGTCAACAAGCATAGGGCGCGAGGGTTTCCCATGGGTTTGAAAGCGAATTTTTCGAGTATTTCTTTTGGTGCTTCAGTCGATCAGCAGACGGGAAGCCTCTCTGTTTTCGAGATCATCGAGGAGCTTCGCGTTCCTCAGGTCCCTTTCAATCTCCAGTCTCTGGTGATCGCGGTTGCCATGGAGAAGACACAACCGGAAGAGTTTCAGGGAAAAGTCATGATCCATGTTCTGACGCCTGATGGCCGCCAGCAAATGGTGGGCAACGGGGAAGTCAGGATTCCCACGGAGCAGAAGCGGATGAAAGCGGTTTTCCGCTTCGGCGGCTTTCCTGTGACGCAATTCGGCCAGCACCGGTTCGTGCTTTCGTGGATCGACAAGGCAGGGGCAAAAGTGGGTGAGGTCCTTCTGGATTTTGATGTAACGCAAGTGACTCAGGTTGCAAGCGGTGTTGCTCCGAATGAAAAGCCTCCCTTGGCCCATTGAGCTCATGAATTCGCGCCGGCTTGTTTGTCTTGTTTTTGCCCTGACGATCACTGCGGCGAATGCCGAGGGTTTGCCGCAGATCAGCAGCTTCACTCCTCATTTTGGCTATAAAGAGGGTGGAACCCGGCTCCAGATTCAGGGCGAAAATTTTTCTGATTCAATGTCCGTGTTGATTGACAATATTCCCTGTGCCGATCTTCTTTTATACAGTCCGAAAGAGCTCGAATGTACGGCTCCACCTCATGAAGAAGGTATTGCACCGTTGACGATCAAAACTCGGTCGGGTGCCTTCACGACCTCCCGTCACACGTTCGCGTATATTCAGGAGCTTGTACCGAGTCCTGGATATTTCCGGCTTCTCGTCGGGACAAAACAGAATGTGACCGTCCGAGGTGGTCAGCCTCCTTATAGTTTCCGGATTGCGAAAGGGGACGGAACGATCGATTCCGCGGGTGTATTTACCGCGTCGCTGACCCCCGGAGCCGGACTGATCGAAATTCAGGATTCCAAAAACAACTTGGGTTTTGTGCCCTGGGAAATATTTTCGCCCGTTGCGATTGTTCCGGAAACCCAGACTATGAAAACCGACCACGTGCTCAAGATCGGGGTGATGGGCGGAGTTCCTCCTTACCGGCTGTCCAAGATTTCTGGTGAAGGGGAGGTACTTGGAAACGGTTTCTTCTTCCGTTCGCCCTTTAATCCCGGGAAAGCCACCCTGAAAGCCGTCGACAGTCTTGGTAATTCGGCGGAAGCGACGATCCATTTTGAAAAAGGTCCGGAACTCAGAAAGCGGAAAATCGCAGTCGGAAATGAGCATTCCTGTGCTCTCATCGGAGGGAAGATCCTGTGCTGGGGATCCAATGCCGACGGACAGGTCGGAACTTTGCTGGTCAAGCGCAACACCACCGCTCCTGTTAAGACCACGGGGCTGGACGATGAGGCTGTCTCGGTGGTTTCGGGTTTACAGCATACCTGTGCATTGCTGCGTTCCGGCTCCCTGAAATGCTGGGGCGACAACCGGTTCGGCCAGATCGGCGACGGCACTCTGCAGTCACGTCGGGAACCCGTGCAGGTGATCGGGATGGACTCGGGAGTAACGGGAGTGGTTGCCGGCGAATTTTATACCTGCGCCGTAGCCTACGATCGTCTTTACTGCTGGGGGAAGAACGACAAAGGCCAGTTGGGGCTGCGCAATCGAACCAATGCCCGTGTACCCGAGGTCGTCCCGGATATCGGCAAGTACATCACGGCAGTCGGTGCTGGCGCGTCTCATACCTGCGTGATTGAAAATTTTGCAAACGTAAAATGTTGGGGCGACAATAACAACGGACAGCTGGGACGCGGTGATCGGGAATCGAGTCTGACACCGATCGGCATTACCGACATCAGCGGAAAGCTGGAAGAAATTGCAGCCGGCTGGGCGCATACCTGTGCTTTAGTATCCGGCGGCGTGAAATGCTGGGGCTTTAACGGGATAGGCACTTTGGGGCAGGGGTCCAAAAAAGATCGCTTTGCGCCCGTTGAGGTTTCGGGAATGTCCCGCGGGGTCCACTTCCTGACCGGTGGTCAATACCACAACTGTGCGACCCTGGATGGCCGCGTGAGCTGCTGGGGTTATAATTATCAGGGGCAGGTCGGCGATGCGACTCTCAGAAACCGCACCATGCCGGTCCCAGTCAAGGGACTCGGTGCTTATGCCCAAGATGTGGCAACGGGCAGCAATCACAGCTGCGCAATCCTGGAAGAGCAGGAAGTGGCCTGCTGGGGTGAGAACTACCTGGGGCAACTTGGTGATGGAACCAATGAGCAGAAGTCCGCGCCCGGGCGCGCCTTGCTGAAAAAAGCAAAATAACGTCAGGTTTCTGGCGGATACACCTTGTTGGCGAATCGTGGATTGTCTCATAGAATAAATGGGAGAAGGTGGGATCCATGTTCAAAAGTACATTAATTTTGGCGGGACTGTTTTGTTCTCTTGCCCTGGTGGGGGCAGTTGCCTGCAGTACCACGGGAAAAAACCAAAGACGACTCAGCAGTGTCGAAATTCCAAAAGATCTCGCACTTGGGGTGAGCGAATTCAGGGCTCTCGTTGCGAGTGAAAAGTTGAACAGGGATACTTGCGCCCCCCTTCTCGATCAGATTTATCAGGAGCTGTTGAATCAATCGAGCACGTACTTTGACCGGGAGATCATCACCTCCCGCGCCCGGGGGCTGGTTGAGGACGGGTTTCTGGCACGTATTGAACTGACCAAAAAACTTGGTTGGATGCTGGCCGAAGGTCCGGTGGAAGAGGCCTGCGTGGATGGAATTCGCAACATGCTCCGGGCGATCCGGTTTGCGGAAGAGAACGTTGCGGAGTTCGCGTTGCAACCCGCCAGCTCGCCGCGCGCATTCGCCGGGGGGTTCCCCTCGTTGATGGTCAACCCGGCCCACAAGGACTTTGAGTTCCGTTCAGGCGATGTTTTGCTGAGCCGGGGAAATGCCGTCACAAGCGCAGCAATCGCTCGAATTGGCGACAAGGACGGGCAGTTCAGTCATCTCGCGATCATCTATATCGATGAAGTCACAAAACAGAGGTCCGTCGTCGAGGCGCATATCGAAGTCGGCGTGGAAATCAGTTCGTACGAAAAATACCAGGACGACGGCAAACTTCGTGCGGCGATATTCCGCCAACCGGACGCCGCACTGGCTCATCAGGCCGCAAAGATGATCTACGAACGCGTGAAAAAGCAGTCCAGCACCGGCAGGAACGTCCCTTATGATTTTGCGATGAATCTGAACGATCAGCGTGAATTGTTTTGCTCAGAGGTGCCCTACTTGGGTTACAAATTGGCATCGCAAGGGACTTTTGATATTCCGCTTTTCCAGACAGGTGTTCGGATGAAGAATGACCGGTTTCTGAAAAATCTCGGAGTGACGGCGGAGCGGACTTTCGCCCCTTCGGATATTGAAGTGGATCCCCGCTTCGAACTGGTCGCGGAGTGGCGGAATTTTGAAAAAACGAGCCGCGCCCGGATGCTGGATTCTGTTTTAACGCAGATGTTCCAGTGGATGGAGGATTACGGCTATGTCCTGAGTAATTCCCCGGGCCAAGTCTTGAAAAAGAATTTCGCCTGGACTCTGCGCAGGTTTGGATTTTTTGAAGAAAAATTTCCGTTAAACATGAAGCGTTCCGCTGTCGGCACGATCATGGCTCTGGATACCGTGGGAGGAGTCCTGCTCGAAGGGCTCGTGAATGCGGACAGGCAATTTCAGGCTGCCAATGGCATCTCCATGTCGGCTCGTGATATGAGGGAATTTCTGGACGGATTCCGTGCAGCCGATTACGAACGACATAAAAACTGGATAGCTTATAATTCCAAAGCAGCGCAGGACGGTTCTGATGCGATTCTTACACCCCCGGAGTATCCGAAATTTCATATGCAGTTCCGTCCGAAGCGTTAGCCCTTTCGTTCTCGGTTTTCTCCTGTTGACGCCGAACGCGAATGCAATCAGCCCGTGGGCCAAAATTGATCGTCTGATCGAGGAGCAAAAGCTCCAGGCAGCATCAAACGCACTTCAGCCCGTGCTTGAGGAAGCCCGATCGGCAAAAGCGGACGTCGATTGGACTCAGGCGCTCGTGGTTCGAGCCCGCGTGCAGATCGCCCTTCATAGTTACGAAAAGGCCATCAGCGGACTCCTGGAACAACCGTGGCCCGAAGATTGTTCGGGACGTTTCGTCTTACATCTTACGACGGCAAAGGCTCTGACCGCGTATGCGCAGGCTTACGAACCGGAGATCCGGAAGCGCGAGAAAGTTTTGGCGACTCCCGAACCCGACCAAATCAAGGCCTGGACTCTGCGACAGGTCTATTCGGAGGCCGAGCGGAACTTTGCCGCAATCTGGAAGGAGCGGGCCCTGCTGGAGCAGTATCGCCCGGAACAGTTCAGAAAGTACTTTGACCCCGGCAACCTGCCGGCAGGAATCCGTCCTACCTTGCGTGATACGTACTCATATCTTTATGCTGACTTCCTGGTCGATTCACGGGGCTGGGGTCCTTCTGGTGATGGCGAACCACTTGACCCCGGCAAACTGATCGAGTTCACGGAGAAGAACCCGCTGGAGCTTTTTGAAAAGCACCCTCTTCTCCGGTTGACTGCGGTCTTGAATGATCTGGAAAGTTCGCATCAAACCCGGAACCCGGAAGCGGCGCTGGAAGCGCGACTTGAGCTTTTTCGCCAGCTATTCTCTAGGTTCACTCAAAGCTCGGATCGGCAATTCCTTGCAGAGAAACTCGAGACCACGTTGAATTCATTCCGGGCTAAGTATCCCGGCAAAAGCTGGTGGGCGGCAGGAGTCGCCCAGCTTGCCCAGTTCCTGGAATATTCGGACGCACCCGACGCGCTCATGCGAGCGCAGGTGATCACGAAAGCCTGCGCTGCCGCAATGTCCGGCACTTTCGGTGGTAATCAATGCCTTGCGATCCAGAAAAGGATTGAGGCACCAGCTTATGATATTTATTCGATGGCGGTGGACGGCATCGGTCGCCCCTCCATTCAGGTCACCTTCAAAAATCTTGATAAGCTCTATTTTCGCGCTTACGCCTACGACCTCAAGAGCAGTATTGGAAGGAAAGATTTTAAACCCTCGGATCCCGCTGAGCGCCCTCTGCAGGAATTGCTGGGCTCCCGGCAGCCGGACTTCAGCTGGTCCAGTGATTTGCCGAAGACGGCGGACTTCCGGATGACTGAGACATTTCTGAAACATCAGATCACGCGTGAGGGATTTTATCGCGTGGTTGTTTCAGGGCAACCCGGTTTCGAAGCAAAGGACAACTCCCTCTCGGCTTTCTATTTCTCCATCAGTCCTTTTGTCATTGTCCGTCAGCAATTCCCGGGAGCCATGGAGTTCGAAATTTATAATGGTGACGACGGCCAGCCCGTGAGGCATGCGCGCACGACACTGTATCGGCACCATTGGGGAAAAATACCGGAGTTGTATTCGACCCGGCATACAAATGCTTCCGGCAATGTCCGGTTTGACAGTAAAACGCGCGGCCACCGGTTTGCGGCGGATAGGAGCTCCTGGTTTCTGGTGGTCGAAAAGAATGGCAGATTCAGCTGGCAGCCCGTTGCCTCTGGCTTTCAGGTGCAGGCGAAAACAACGGAGCAACTCGCGTTGCTGTATTCCGACCGCGGCATTTACCGACCCTTACAGAAGATCCGCTGGAAAATTGTGACCGTTTCAAAGACCGGCGGAATGCCAGAAATTCGCCCTTTAGCCCGCGTTTCGGTTGACTTACTGGATGCCAATGGTCAGGTTGTCGGCACGAAATCCTTGAAAACCAACGAATTTGGCTCGGGTTCAGGGGAGTTCGTGGTCCCTTCCGGAAAATTAGCTGGAATCTGGGCTCTCAGTTGCGGGGACAGCTCCCTCCCGATTCGAATCGAAGAGTACAAACGCCCCACCTTTGAGGTTGCGCTGCTGGATCCGGCCCAGGCCTTCCGACTCAACCAGCTGGCGGTGTTGAAGGGCCGGGCTGCTTATCATTTCGGTCAGCAGCTGACCCATGGAACTGTTCAGTGGCGGGTTGAGCGGGAGCCTGTCATCAGATTCAGTTCTGAACGCATTCTGATCGCCAGCGGTGAAACAAAGCTTCAAGCCGATGGAACCTTCGTCGTCAGTTTTACCCCAGACCGAACTTGGCCAGCCCGCAGAAATGAAAAGGCAGCGAGTTCCTACTACTTCCGGGTGACGGCCGGGGTGACGAATGAAGGTGGAGAGACGCGCGAAACTGCTCGCTCTTTCCGGATCGGCGATTCCAGTATAGAGGCTTTCATTGAAAACTTACAGGCCGGGCGACCGGGCGCAGGCTTCTATTCTCCGCAAGAGCGGCCAGTTTTCGCGATTACAAGGAGAACTCTGGATGGCGCTCCGTCAGCTGGGTCCGGTTCTTACAAGGTGGTCAGACTTCAGCTGCCAAAGGAGATCGTTCTTCCTTCGGACCGCCCACGCTGGCGAACGGAATATTCACTGGAAGCGTATGTCAAATCGCAAGCAACCGAGAATTCGACACCTGTTTCGTCAGGCTCGATCCAGCATGATCTGAAAGGCGAAGCCCGGGTTGAGCTTGATGCTTTGGCGTCCGGAATCTACCGGCTCATTTACGAAACTCAGGACGCCTCTGGCGTAACGAGCAAGGTGGAAAGCGAATTCCTGGTAATGGGAGCTTCCTTGGAAGTCTTCCCCGTGCCAGCTTTGCTTGCAGTAAAGCAGGCAAAATTCAAAGTGGGAGAGACGGCGCGGGTATGGGTCGTTAGCGGTTGGAAGCACCAGTTTCTTTCACTGAACATCTATCAAGACGGCAAACGCCTCAGTAAAAGGGAATTTCGGGCTGGCGAGCTGGGGTTTTCCGGAATGATTGAAATTCCGATCACCGAGGGCTTGCGCGGAGGCTTCTCGCTGACCCTGGCCACTGTTCGGGATTATCAGCTCATCACGCAAACTGCAGCAGTGGAGGTTCCCTGGGACAACAAGGAACTGAAGCTTTCGTTTTCGAGCTTTCGGGACCGGCTCAAACCCGGCGCCAGGGAGATCTGGAAAATCAAAGTGGCCACCCGAAAATTAACTGAAGTACTGGCCTACATGTTTGACCGGAGTCTTGATCTTTTTGGAGCGCACCAGCCGCCCGGACTGCTCGAACTATTTCCGAAGTTTCCGAATGCCCGGATTCCCACGGCAAATCTACAGCAGGCTCCTTCAATCTGGGTCAAGAGCTTCGGATTCAATCCTCCGCCCTCCTTCGAGAGTGCGTCGGGCGAGGTTTTGAAGGAAATAGCATCTCATGGGATCGGGGGGCCGGGGCGCGCGCGCGATTTTGTTTACGGACGTTTTGATGGTTCTGTTCGTTCCGAGATGAACAAGAGCCTGGGTGCGGTTGCGCTGGCGTCCCGATCCGATCCGGTTCAACAGGTTCGTTCGAATTTCGCGGAAACCGCGTTCTGGTTTCCACATATCACGACTGGTTCTGATGGCTCGGCGATTCTCGAGTTCCCAGTTCCCGACTCAGTGACGGGCTGGCATGTCTGGCTTCATGCGTTCACACGGGATCTGCAATCCGGCATGCTCGAGCGTGAAGTCCGAACGACCCGGGAATTGCTAGCGCGGCCCTACCTGCCTCGTTTTTTGAGAGAAGGCGATGAGACCGAAATTCGAGTGGTCGTGAGCAACCAGGGAGACCGCCGGCTGGAAGGGAAATTGACGCTCGAAATTTCAGATCCCGAAACAGGCCAGAGCCTGCTCCCGCAATTCGCACCCGACTACAAAGCTCGGAATTTTTCCATCGAACCCGAAGCTTCCGGTGCAGGTACGGTAACTCTCCTTTTTCCGATCAGGGTTCCCGCCCGGCTGGGGGCCGTGAATTTCAAAGTAGTGGCGCAAACAGAGGAACTGTCCGATGGCGAACTCCGGACGTTGCCGATCCTTCCGGGCAGACTGCACCTGGTGCAATCGCAGTTCGCCATTCTGAAAGAAGAGAAAACGAAGAAGCTTAATTTTCCGGAGCTTGAGAAATCCTCGGATGCAACTTTGAAAAATGAGCAGCTGGTCATCACCCTGGATGCCCAGCTCGTGTATTCCGTCTTGGCAGCTTTGCCCTATTTACTTAACTATCCTCACGAATCAACCGAGCAGCTCGTGAGCAGTTTTGCTGCTGCAGGAACTCTCGCTTCCCTTTACAAAAAATATCCGGCCATTCAGAAAGCGGCAGCCAAGCTTGCGAAAGAACGGAAGTCGCAGTTTCAGACGTTTGATCTCGCGGATCGCAACCGCAAAATGGCTTTCGAGGAGATGCCTTGGCTCGAACTGGCGAAAGACCAGGGGGGAGGCGACTTGCTGAACGTTCTGGATCCCGTCAGGATTCAGCGGATTCGGAATGAAGTACTTTCAAAATTGCTCAAAGTCCAAAATTCAGATGGGGGATTCCCGTGGTTTCCCGGCGGCTCTTCAGATCCGTATATGACGATTTACATCCTTTCCGCCTTCGGCAGAAGCCTTGAATCGGGAATTGAACCGCCCCGGGAGCCGGTTACGAAAGCGTGGGCCTATCTGCACGAACATAAAGCCGGTCTCAACAACACTCCCGCGATTGTGACTTTTATGAGCTATGCTCTTTCTGTTTTTCCGGACGAGTGGGCGCCATTATTCAAAGAGCGAGAGCGTCATTCACTGCTGGATTTCAGTTTTAAATCCTGGAAAGAACATTCGCCTTATCTGAAGAGTTTCCTGGCTCTGACCCTGAAGAGAATGGGGCGGCTGGCGGATGCGAGATTGGTCTGGGACAGCGTCATGGATTCCGCTAAAACCAGTGACGAAGAAGGAACTCATTGGGCGGCAGAGGATCACACCTGGCTTTGGTACAATGACGAGGTCGAGACTCATGCCCTTGCTCTTAAAACTTCGATGGAGCTTCAACCTTCGAACCAGAAGCAAGCAGAGGGACTGGTCCGCTGGTTGTTGCTGAATAAAAAATTGAACCATTGGAAATCCACGAGGGCCACCGCGCAGGCACTCGACTCCCTGATCACCTACTTGAGAGCTTTTGATCAGTTGAGTGCGCGCGAAGAAGGTTCGGTGAAAGCGGGAGGGCAAAGCCAGAATTTCAATTTTTCACCTGGCGAGTATACCGGCACGAAGCGCCAGCTGAGTTTTCAGGCAAGTTCGCCCGTTATTCTGGAGAAAAGGACTCCCGGATATGTTTTTGTCTCCGCCGCCTGGCACTACTCCACTGAGACACTGCCTAATAAATCAGAAGGGGATTTCCTGTCAGTGGAGCGGAAATTCTTCCGTCGGAGCTTACAGGGTGCTGAACCGGTTCTGGAACCCGTTTCTGCCACTCAATTACGGGTAGGTGATGAAATCGAAGTGCATCTGCTCATTCGTGCAAAACACAATATGGAATATATTCACCTGCAGGATCCGCGCGCCGCCGGGTTTGAACCGCTCGAACAAATTTCCCATTACCGCTGGAATCAGGGGGTTTCCTGGTACGAGGAGTTACGGGACAGTGGCACTTATTTCTTTTTTGATCATCTGCCCGCAGGAGAAGTTGTTTTGAAATACCGAATAAAAGCCGCAAATACAGGGGTTTTCAAGATCCCTCCCGCCGTTTTGCAAGGGATCTACGCTCCGGAATTCAACGCCTATTCAGCCGGCAGGCTGATTGAGATCCAGAAATAAATATGAGAATTATTAAAAACAGCCAGGACGTTAAGTTATTTCTTGCATTATTTATCCGCTCTGGCAAAACTAGGGCCCTCTGGAGGAAATTATTATGGCAAAAAAAGCCAAGTTCAGTCTTGTAAATGAAATGTATGAAGGTCTGCTTAAAACCGCTCAGGTCACTCGTAATGGAACTGTTCGGATCAAGCGTTCCGAATTGAAGAATCTCGTCGAAACCACTTTCACCAAAGCGATCAAGCACGCCGCAAAAGGTGAACGCGTCCGCTTTCCTGTGATCGGCGCCCTTGCCCGCAAGGATGTTGTCGCAAAAAAAGGCGGCGTCAAGACGACGAACCCTTTCACTGGCGAACCCATGGTGACTAAAGCCCGTCCGGCCACCAAAAAGCCACGCTGGTCCTTTCCGAAATCCTTGAAGGACACCTTCGCGAATAAGCGGAATTGGTAGTTCTGTTTTAGAATCGTCGATTCGAAAAAGGGGTTGATTCCATTGGAGTCAGCCCCTTTTGTTTATAAGCCGGTCTGATTGAATGACAGCAAGTTGACGTTTTTTTCCATCAATTTTCTCCAAATTCAGTAAAATCTTAAATAATACGGGAAGATGACCGATAAAATGGTGAGGACTTCACGTGATCCTTGATCGTCTATGGGCAATACATGATTTGAAGCTTCCCGGGGCGTTGCTCAAAGTCCTCGTGTTTTCATTACTGGCTCTACCACTGGGTTACGGTGCTTCAGAGACTTCCGACGTACTCAGTCTGCTTCAGGGTGGTTCGGACCGCCCTGAATCAGCTCTTGCAGTTCGGAAAATCAAAACTGGATTGGGAAAAAACGCCGCTCTCGTCCGCTGGATGGACCAGGTGGTGGAATTCCAGGGAGCGAAAGAGCAGGGGCCTGCATTCCGTGCTGCTGAAATTCTCGGGGACGCTGGAGTGGATATCCCGTCCACCTTTCCTTCGGCTTATGGCGTACTGCTCAGAAAGTCGAGAGAGGGAGATCATTATCATCGCCTCGGCGCGGCCGGCACCTTGTATCGGCTCAGGCTTTTCGACGAGAAGACTTACACGGAGATGCTCTTCCGCGAGGCTGCAGCCCGTGAGGGGAGTGCTTACTTCGCGCATCCGGACTTGCTTGATAGTATTCAGGAACTCAAAAGACGAAATCCCGCAACTTTTACTGAGAATGTACTAGCTGCGCTTCGAGGTAACGATGCGGCTCTCCAGCGTGGAGCTTTGCACGCGATCAATGTGACCGAAGTCAGACGGGCAAATGAGCTCAAGCCTCTCAAGAGTCCGGAACTCCTGAAGACTTTATCCGGGTTCCGGTTTGACGGGGCAGGTGCCGCAGATGACATCCGAAGTCACGGGGCCTGGCTTTACGATGAGCTGCGATTCGGGAAAGTCCAGAAATCCGCCCCAGTGGGGTCTGCTAAAGCCAGTGCCCGCAAGAGTGCACGGAGAGTAGCAGTGGTCACCGGTGAAGTGGTGGATATTTTTAATACCGGCGGATTGGGAGGGGCGGTTCTCAAGTACTCACAGGCTTCCAACGCAACTCCGGGTGCTTCGAAAGTAACCGTCATCATGCCGTACTACCAGTACTCGGATCTTTCTCCCGAGGAACTGAAGAAAGTTGTTGATATAAAGAAAACTGTGACCGTGCCGGTGGATTTTGGTGCCGATGGGAAAGCCAAGCGTGTCGCTAAGTTTTCCGTTTTTTCTTACCAAAAAGGAAATACCGAGATCTGGATGTTGCGCCATCATCCAGGCTCCGGTGAGGTGAATTTTTTCGATAATCCGAGAATTCCGGGTCAGACTAAGTTTTATGGACCCCGTGCGAGTATTGGAAAGGGTTTTGCGGCCTTCGGCAAAGCAGCGGCCCAACTCACGATGGACGAGGGCTTTGATGTAGTCAGTGCGGCCGATTGGCATGCCGGCTGGACTCAGGTGGCATTGGAAGAAGCCAAGCGGCAGGGGCACGCAATACCGAAGCGTATGACCTGGGTTCATAATGCAAATTATAAAGGTGAGGAGTTCAATACTCGGGAAGTCTACTCCTATCTTGGACTGGATGAGGCCCGGTATCACAAGCTTCAGGGAGCGGATTATTGGGGCCAGCCCAGCCCTCTCAAGGGTGCCGCCTATCATTCTGATCTGGTTAGCACAGTTTCGTCACAATACTCCGCGGAGATGGCGACCCCGCGTTTTGGATACGGTCTGGAATATACATTTCAGGATCTCCAGAAACAGGGTCGGCTGACAGGCGTGCTCAACGGGATCGATAATGAGGAATGGACTCCCAAGGATTTTTCTGTGAACGACCTGGCGGGGAAGAAAGCTGGAAAGTTGAAGCTGCAGGAGCATTTTGGGCTGCCCCAGAACTCCAGAACACCCGTGATCGTCAGTACCGCCCGTATTACCAAACAAAAAGGATTTGATTATTCGATTGATGCCCTTCGGGAGTTTCTCTCCCAGCAGGATGCGCAGTTCATCATCGTGGGCGACACCGACCCGGCGTACCTGGATCAGCTGAAAAAGCTGGTAGAAGAACCCCGTCTCAAGAACAAGATTCGCTGGGTCAAGTTCTCTGCTGCTGATGAACGCAAGGCTCTGATGTACTCGGACGGATTTTTTCTCCCCTCCGAGTTTGAGCCTTCAGGCTTGAACCAGCAGTACGCTTTGCGAACCGGTTCGGTTCCCGTCGTGACCTCCGTGGGAGGGCTCAAGGAAACCGTTCATGAAGGGAAAAACGGTTTTGTAGCGGAAGTCATTTTGGAGCCTGATGGTAAAACCATTTCTATTCCGGAGACCAAAAAATCGGTTATCGCAGCCCTTAATCGGTTCACGAAGGCTTATCACCGGGAACCTGACCGGTTTGCAGCAATAAGGCGCCAGGGGATGACGGAGGACAATTCCTGGGCGAAGCGCATTCCTGAATACGAGGCGGCTTACCAGTACATGGAGCAAGGCGGCTCGGAGGCTTTTACCGGGCATCCGATCGCTGATGAGCTTTCGGGCCTGCGGCCCTCGCAACTGCTTCAGCTCTCAAAGAAAATCAACCGGCAGAAATGTGCTCTCGGACGTTACCTGAATAAATTCCTCGTGAATGAGACTAAGCACTGAAACAGCCCAACCAAAACTATGAAGCTATTGCGAAGCGGCATGATTGACGCTGCTGAACAGCGTGAGCAGGGTTGCGAATACCGAATAAAAAAAATATAAAAGACCAACAGCATCATTCTTTCTTTACCTAAATACCGAGTCCACGGTGGAGGCGTCCCATGACACAGAAAAGTTCAAAGCTCCCAGAACCGAAACCAGGAATTCCAAAAGGAACCGCATTGCTCAATGATCCTTTGTTCAACAAAGGTTCGGCATTCACAATGGCAGAACGGTCCGCTTTGGGATTGTCCGGCTTGCTTCCATCCCAGGTTTGCACAATTGAGAATCAGGTCGAACGGGTCATGGAGAATTACCACAAGAAGTCTACCGATCTTGAGCGCTACATTCACCTCGTCAGTCTGCAGGATCGAAACGAAACTTTGTTTTATCGGGTCATTGCCGACAATCTGGAAGCGATGATGCCGATCGTTTACACGCCGACCGTCGGCAGTGCATGCCAACAGTTCGGGCACATTTTCCGGCGGTCGCGCGGAATGTACATTTCGTATGAAGACCGGGGCAATATCGCTCAGGTCATAAAAAACTGGCCGAGCCGTGACGTGCGCGTGATCGTCATGACTGACGGAGAACGCATTCTGGGTCTGGGTGATCAGGGCGCAAGCGGAATGGGTATTCCGATCGGCAAGCTTTCACTTTACACTGCTTGCTGTGGAATTGCCCCATCGCAGACTCTTCCGGTCATGCTGGATGTTGGAACTGAAAACGAAACGTATCTGAAAGATCCTCTTTATATGGGACTTCGCCAGAAGCGCGTCCGGGGGCCGGAGTACGAAGCTTTTGTTGCGGAATTCATTGAAGCCGCGCGTGAGGCCTGGCCGAACGTCATGATTCAGTTCGAGGATTTCGGGAACAAAACCGCCTTCCGTCTGCTGGAAATCTGGCGTGATAAAATTTGCACCTTCAACGACGATATTCAGGGTACCGCTGCCGTCACTTTGGCCGGAATTTTTTCCGCATTGCGACTCACCCAAAAGACACTTCTGGATCAGCGCATTCTTCTTCTGGGTGCCGGTGAAGCAGGCGTGGGCATCGGCGATCTGATCGTTACCGCCATGGTGGATCGCGGAGCCAAGCTGGAAGAGGCGCGCTCCAAAATCTGGTTCGTGGACAGTCAGGGTCTGGTCGTGAAGAGTCGTACTGGCCTTGCCGAGCATAAACTCCGTTTTGCCCATGACTTCCGCCAGATTCCGAATTTTGTGGATGCGATTGAAGCGATCCAGCCTACCGCCATTATCGGGGTGTCCACGCTCGCGAAGGCGTTCAGTCGTGAAGTGATCGAGAAGATGAGCAAGATCAATGAACGTCCGATCATCTTCGCCCTTTCGAATCCGACTTCGAAGGCAGAGTGTTCGGCTGAGGAAGCTTATACCTGGTCCAAGGGTAAAGCCATTTACGCCAGCGGCAGTCCGTTCCCTCCTTTCAATTACGAGGGCAAGACCTTCGTTCCGGGGCAGGGTAACAACTGTTACATCTTCCCAGGCGTGGGCCTGGGTGTGGTCGCCACAAAATCCAAACGGGTGACCGACCGCATGTTCGCCGAATCCGCCCGTAGCTTGGCTGAGCAGACTTCGCAAGCTGATCTCGACATGGGCCGGATTTATCCCGCCCTCAACCGGATTCAGGAAGTGTCTGCGATCATTGCCGCAGCGGTTGCCGAAGTCGCGTTCCGGGATGGTCTGGCGGGTGTACCGAAACCGGCCAATACGCTTGATCTGGTCAAAGCTTCCATGTGGAAGCCGGAGTATGAGAGTTATCTCGTGAAATAAAAAAAAGCCGGCCCATTCGGGCCGGCTTTTTTATTCACAGTCTCGTGTTCACAAATGTGAGTAAATTTCGATTTTGAAGAGCTCGTCATTGCTGTAATCGGGGCGACAGATGGCCCCGAATGGCCGATTGCCCATCGAGGCTTCGTCGGCAAGGACCCGGGCTTTATCATTCATGCATTCGCTCCAGGAGTAGTAATTCCTTGAATAAGTGCCGAAATCGCTGCGAATGTAGCTACTACTATCGGCGATGGCCTGAAGAATGGTTCCCGAGCGGCCAGTGCAAATCGTATACATAATTGTACTGCCGGCTTTCTGCATAATGTTCGTGGCTTCTTCGGTCTGCGCATCACAATGAGCGGCTGAATCCATAATTCCAAAGCTTTGTTCGCCAATTTGAAGCATCTGGGGGGCGAAGTAATATGAGTTTGCTTCGAAAGTAAAAGCAGCTTGACCGCCCATTTTCGTGATCAGTTCCGGGATAAAGGCCCGAAGTTCCGGGGTGCTGGTGTAGCGGGGGTGATACGTGAAAAGTCGGTTCACCGGCGTTCCGAAGCCATCCACCTGCAGCAGGAATTGATGCCCATGGCTGGCAACCTCGCAGAATGCGGAAACTGCGGGAAGTTGCGTATAGGTTTCATACTGCTGGGTTTTCAACGGAAGTGCCTCCAGGCAATCCTGGAACGTGTCGTACATTCCGCCGAGTAAGCCTTCAGGTATTCCTGTCTGGCTGGTGGTACCCCAGGTGTTGGAGTAAGGAGTCATAGGGCTTTGGGCCTGGTAAGTAATCATGAGTGAATAAAGCGAATAGGATTTTTTATTGAAGGTTACGTTGAGAACTTCTTTGCAGGTGCCCTGTGCTTCTGTAATTTTAGTCGCTCCCAGGAAGCGCTGGAGAAGTAGATTTGCTTCCTGCTCGCAGCTGAGCGAGGTAGCCGGAACGCGAACCAGATAATTATATTGCCGGTTTGGAACGGTAGGGACGGATGCCGACGAGCTTGCGGAAATCAGAGCAACAGCTGCACAAATTTTTAATGAATATTTCAAGGCAAAGCCCCCTTTTAAGATTGCATCTCTGTTTCAAATACCTGCGATGACAGGTGATTGCTTATCATATTGTGCAGAACAAATTAAAAAGTTAATCGCGTAGAATTGGATGAGCAATGGGCTACAGTCTGTATGCTGCGGGGTGTCTCGAAAAAACGGCGGTTCACCCATCAGTTCAAGAGCTATCGAGCTTATTTCCGAAGCTGCGGTGCTTCGGGTTGAATGCCTCTTCCTGTTTGAAACAGGGTGGCTGCCCAGTCCCACAAACTCACCCACCATTTCGGATTAATGTTCCTCGATTTTAAGCCCATAAGGCTTAAAGCAGCAGTGATTCGTTTCAGTTGATATTGGGTCTTCCGCGTATGCCGGAATTTCAGACCGTAGCACGATGGTTCGCCAGTCCGCGCATAGATCACCACCGCAGACAGGAGCAGCTTTTTCCCCATGATCAGGAGCTCAATATTGAGCGCTGAGCCGGGCTCCAGCACGTGGGATGCTTTGATGAAAACGCCACCTTCCGAAATATTCAGGGCCGTACAGCGTGCCGTCAACTGTTCTGTCTTTATCAAGCCCCTCAGTTTGACCCGATAACGCGGTTTGGATTCCCACCAGCGGAGTCGTTTGTCAAAATAGGCAGCACGCACAGTAGGAATCAGGAAGTAGCCCACAATGACTGCATTCACAGCGAGTGTGGCAAAAAACAATTCAAATGTGAAGGCTTCCGGGAAATCCTGCCATCCTTCAAATTTGAGGTAGGAGTCCGATGCTAGAATCAGGAGAAAGACGGGATAACTCCAACCCTTAACTGCGTAGATTGCAATTGCGGCCAGAGGGTAAAGAATGAGCTCAAGACCGGCCTTAAAAGGGGAATAGAGGAGAAGTGATTCGAAATACTGATACCACGAGGTCTGGAGCATGCTTGCGCCGCTCCAAATTGTGTAGAAGGGGCCAAGGAGATAAAAGGCTGCGAGGAGTACAATTGGCCAAGGTCTTGTCTTCATGTATTAATTAAATCAGTTTACAGAGTTGAGCGCTAGTGTGTCTGAAATGTCAGGGCTCTTCACAATTATAAGACCCCCTTAAAATCGATTTGACCGCTCCATCTAACTCAGAAACTATTCGAGCTCAAATTCGGCAAAAATATCATAGGTCTCGTTGATCCAGAGGTAATGAGTGGAGTCGCGGATGACAAAAAGCATCCCAGGCGAGGAACATCTCAGCTCATTGGGTGTCTCTGCGCAATAGTACTCGAACGGCCCCGAATAGTAGCAATCTCCAACATAGGCGACTTTGATTGCTGTGAGCCTGCCGTTTTGACGAAACGTGCGGACCTCCTGTGGGCAGACCGAGGAGTTGTTGGCCGTCAGAGGGACGTATAATCCGTTTTTCAGGTCATTCGGCGAATTCAAATCAGCTGCCGCGGCTAAATTTGCGGCAGCGCCCAGAAGAAGCAGGCAAGCTGGAACAGAAACAAGTTTCATTTCTCACCACTCCCGCAGTCCGTTGATTAACATGATCAGAACCCCTGCTGGCGCAATAATTCGTGTTGTCCACAATAGACCGGTGGCCAGAACTTTGCCTTTGGGGCCATGACCCATAACCGCTGTGCAAGCGGAGGGTCCGAGCACCCAGCCAAAGAAGAGTGAAATGACCATTCCTCCGAAGGGCAGAAATACGCTCGATGTCAGCTTGTCAAAAAGATCGAAAAACGTGAGGCCCGTCACTTTGACACCGCTGAGCACATTGGACGAAAGTGCAGAAAGAACTCCCAGAGCGTAAATCACAAGACCCAAAACGAGTGCTGCATTTTTTCTGGATACGCCGCGGTTTTCCACGAAATATGCCACGACTACTTCGAGCAAAGATATCGCCGAAGTAAGGGCGGCGAAGGCCACAAGGAGAAAGAATGCAATTGAAATCAGATAACTTCCGGAGAGCTTGGTGAATAGTACGGGAAGAGTCTCGAACATGAGCGTCGGCCCTGCACCTGGTTGGAGCCCAAACGTAAATACGATCGAAAAAATCACAATCCCGGCGACAAGCGCTATCAATGTATCAAGCAGGGCGACACTCAGCGCAGTGCGAAGGAGTTGTTCGCGGTTTTGCAGGTAACTGCCGTAGGTGATCATCGCTCCCATGCCGAGGCTCAGGGTGAAAAATGAATGCCCAACGGCCTCCAGTACTCCTTTGGCGGTCAATCGGGAGGTTTCCCAGGAGAACAGAAACTCAATTGCCTGGCCGAATCCGGGCAGGAATAGCACCCGGATGAGCAGAAATAAAAGCAGGAGGAAAAGCGAGGGCATGAGGATGCGGTTCCATCGCTCAATTCCGGCATTCAGCCCCTTCAGCACGATCCCGACCGTTATCCCCATGAACACGGCATGCCAGAAGAGCTGGAGCAGGGGGGCGGCAAAAAGACTTCCGAGAAAACCCTTGATTTCCTGATCCGAATGTCCCGCAAATTGATTTCCGATGGATTTGAAAAGAAAATCCAGAATCCAGCCGCCGACCACGCTGTAAAAGGAGAGGATCAGAAACGCGCTCACGATGCCAAGGAGTCCGACAAGGCGCCAGGGGCTTCCGGGACGATGAACTACGTCGAAGGCTGCGACCGCATTCCGTTGTGAGCGTTGTCCGATGAAAAGTTCGGCTACGAAAATGGGAATGCCCACGGCTGCGATACAAACCAGATAAATGAGAACGAAAGCCCCACCGCCGTTGACTCCCGTGATGTAAGGAAACTTCCAGATGTTGCCAAGTCCGATCGCCGAGCCGGCAGCCGCAAGTAAGAAGCCAATTCGGGTCGCCCAATGAGCTCTGGTAGTGATTTGTTCTGATTTCATTCCAAAGGCATAACGCGGGTTTCTGGAACTCGCAAGACGATGCTTCTTCCCTGCCCGAACAGGGACGCCCCGCCAGTTCTTTTGAATTGACGGGGCGCTTTGCTACGAGCCTAGGCCTGCATTCAAACTCATTGACCGATCCGAAGCGTGGTCGCCATAGCGAACCCTTCGCGGTACCCGGACTTGTATCCGAAACCCACGGAGTCCTTGGCGGCGCTTTTCACCATTTTCAGTGCGGACATATCCACAACTTCAGAGCTGGATTTCGTGTCGTCATACTCCGCCTGACCCCAACCATCATAATAGCCATCGTTGTAACCGTAGTCGTAGCCACTCAGATAGCCTTTGTCATAGCCCTGGCGGTAATAATCATCGTAAGCGTCCCGATAAGCGCGATCGTACCCATTATTGTACCCGTCGCTGTAGCCGGCATCGTTCCCGTGATCGTAGCCGTCCTGATAGGGATTGGGGAGAGAGCAATTGCTCGGGATGAAGGCAGAGGAACAGGTCGTCTGCGGAAACTTTGAATCACCCGTTGCGTAATTCTTCATGCAATAGGTCGTGCAAAGCATGGAGCCGCTATGGGTCTTATAATCATAGCTGCAAGCGGTCGCCGCAGACTTGGTTTCAGTCGAGCAGACGGCCCAAACATACCCGTCTTCGCGGAGCTTGGCCCGATCTTCGAAGGCGATCTGCAGGTTCTTTTCCTTGTTGGCATACTCTTCGGTGGCCTCTTCTTCGTGTTTCTTTTCATCAGCTTCAGCCTGCCTGGTTTTCTTTTCCCAATGCTTTTTAGTCGCGGAAACAATACCCCAGCTGACGAAACCAGCGACTGCTACCGAGAGGACGACCACGAGGACAATCTTCCAGGTGTCTTTGCCCTTGGTGTTCAGGAGATTCTGTACAAGAGAAAGCTCCCGAATCAGACCTTCGCGATCGAGCAAACCCAGGCGTTTGAGCGTGAGACTCTTGATTTGATAGAGGTCCGTCTGCGCCATGGCGATCAGGATCTCGCGCTTTTCGCGAGCAGTATAGGCATTCTCAAAGTCTTGTCGCAGAGCGGGATCATAAGTCCCGCGATGGAACGCCTCTGAGAAGACCTGATCAATTGTTTCCGCCGGCATTCTTTGGAGAACAAAGCGGATCTCGATCATCTGGGCTTCTTCTTCTGCAAGGGCCTGCAAAGCGAGTTGTTCCCGGATTCCTTGCAGTGGGTACGAAGTATCCCGACACTTCTCCACGATTTCTTGCAGCCCCGTGAGCGCCATGGCTTTGTTTTCCATGGTACCCTGAGTCGTCAGATTCTCTTCCGCATAGTAAAAGGCAGGGTTGGCCGCGATCTCACTTCGGATCAACCGAAGCGTGGAGTTGTTCTCGAAACCCGCCGGCAACGAATCCGCTTTTACGGGTTGAGCTGTAGGGAGCGCGGCCAGCTGAAAGCAAAGAACTGTGCAGATCAATTTTGTAAATATGTGTTTCATTTGACACCTCCGAAGACGATGTGGGCATCACTTTGCCCATCTTGATAACCTTTGTTGTAGTTTTTTTGAGAATATTGGGTGCTGCTGATCGGTGAGGACATCAGGGTATATCCCCAATACGATTCATATCCGAACTGAAAGCCATCGGAATAGCCCTGGTCATAACCGTCCCACTCCCCATCGGAACTGCCATCCTCCCAGCCATCCTCTCCGCCATCATAGTCTCCGTCATCAACGCCATCGCCGTGGCCCTGATCATATCCGTCATCGTACCCGTTATCGTAGCCGTCTGAATATTCCTGCGGATCGTAGCAATCCGAAGGGATATACGGAGAGGTACAGGCGGGCGCTGAATGCAAAGTCTCGCCGCCGGTGGTCGGATTGCGATAGCAGGAAACGCTGCAAAAGGTCGTGCCCGAAAAGAGCTGATAATTGTAGCGATTGCAGAGAATCGAACTGGGCCGCTGGAAAGTTCCGCAGGTGGACAGGACAAATCCGCTGTTGCTGAGATAATTCAGCTCTTCCTGGGTGAGCCGGGCGTTCAAGTCATTGTATTGTTTTTCCAGCTCGGAGCGGAAATCCTCGAATTGCCGGTCCAGTTCGCTCTTGCGTTTATTGTACTTTGATCCATAAACGGAACTCGCTACCCCCCATGAGACCAGTCCGGCCGCAGCCACGCCAAGCGCAGCGTAACCCAGGATTTTGAGCCACTTGCGACTGGAGGAGCCTTTGGTATTGAAAGCGGATTGAGTTCTGGAAAGGTCCCGGAGCCACGCTTCCTTGCTCATGAAGCGCGAGCTTTTATTGAGCATGCTCAAGTGCTGGTCGAGATCGCTGATGATCGCATGTGAGAGTGCGCGGGCTTTCTCGGTCCGAGTGTATGCGGCCTGATACTCCTGCTGCGCATCCAGGTAGTTCAGGTTGTTCTGCATGACCGCTGCTATGCGATCCAGTTCCTCGGTGCGTAGGTTGCTGATTTGATAAAGTAGCTCATCTTTCTGCTGTTGAAGGGCTTCCCTGTTGATCTCGGCGGCTTCATTCCTCCACTGTTCAACGGAAATTTCACCACTTGCGAGTTCCGCTCTTTTTTTGTTGATCGCCTCGTTGATCTGAACTTTGCGTTCGATCTCGATAGCATTGACTGTCTGGGCGGGCACGCTGCTCATGATTCGTTCGTACCGGCTGTTCAGTTCGTCAAGTAACACGCTCAAGACTATGTTATGCCGCCGCTCGGGTATGACTTGGTCTGAAGCCACGTGAACTTTTGCAAAGCTTGCAGGCGGCAACAGCAAGGTCAGGATCAGGAGCAGGCTCATGGACTTTTTCATAGGACAGTACCTCCAGTATTTTCTTGCCAAGTGTGGATCAGTGACCAGTTGCCGAGCGATCGCGTCCAGCTTCGCTCGGGCAGGAATCCGGAATCGACCAGAACTTTTGAATCCGGCATAAAGAACTGGATGGAGCCGAAGTTCACATCCAATAAAACGTCAAATGCACTCAGGAGAGACTGCGACCTAATCCCCAGCTTTGCAGAGGCAAATTGGAGAGCTGACCGCAAATCAACAGCAAGCGAATCGTCTTGTACCGCGCCGCGAAGGACGGGGTGCGCGTTGTGCAGGAGGAGGTTCAAAAGTCGCGCGCGTTCCGGTGAGGTGGTCGGGGCCGCTGAGGAGAAATCATCGATCCAATGATTAAACTCACGCAGGAACGCTTCCAATTCCTCTAATTTGTAAAGAACCAACGGAGCGTTGAGACCTGTTTCCCACTGAGCCTCCCGGGTGTCCTTCCGGAGTTGACGATAAAGTCCGACGAAAAATTTCTCGTCCGATACCGTCGAAGGCTCGAGATGCTGGGGAAGCCCGCCAAACTCGATGCCCTCTACGGAAAGCTCGAATTGGCTGGCGATCAGATACTGGACATGACCCGCAAACGCCGTCAGTGCTTCGACAGTGGCCATGGAGCAAGCATCAAAGATGACCATGTTCACGCCGTAGCGGCCAAGAAGGGGGGCCGTATCCAGGTAATTGAATCGCGCCTCCGGGGCTGAAAGGTCATACGGTTCCAAGTCTCGCCACCCGTCTCCATGCCCGAAAAAAACAAAGATTTTGCGGGAGTCCGGAAGAAGGGCGCCGGACAAAAGCGCCTCCAGCCACTGTGGGTCGGAGCTGTCGGTTTCCCTGAAGCGCTTTTCGTCGATGAGGGATCGGTCACTCCAGCGGAGAATCCGCGAATCTCCACTCCGGGGTTCCGAGTTCAGCACAAAATCACCGTTCGGATCATAGTAGATATGAAACGCGCAATCCTCCGGTGCACTTTCCGCTATCCGGGTCCAGGTTTGAAATGCCAGTTCACCTTGAGAAACTATGACTCCGTCTTTGCTCACTCTGATCAAATCGTTGTCTCCCTGAAGAAAAACAAAGAACTCCGTTTTTACTGGAGTGGTCCCGGCGCTGACTCCGACTGCTTGAGATGCGGTCTTCTGGATACAACCTGCTCCACTGAGAGCGGCGAGAAAGGCGAAGGCTACTGAGAATCTCAGAATGCTCATTGGACGCTTCCGGAGGTGGCAAGTTCCTCCCAGAAATCGCCGGGCAATTTACTTTCTTCAGCTCCCAGGAACTCAAGCTTGCCGGCGCTCAGATCGTCGAGTCTGGAGAGCAGGCCTTTCCGGGCTTTGCACCAGCGCCATTCACGAACGGGCCAGAAGCAGAATTCATTTTTGTTATAAATGCCGTTGAACAGCATGGCGTGTTCAACGCGAAGTTGCTGAAGCTGAGTGAGAATGGCCCTGTTCGCTTGCTGCAGCGACTGAGCTTTTTCGGCGAACTCCGCCGTGTGGTCGAATTTGCGCTCCAGAATCCGTTTCTTCCACTTGTCAACGGTGTTGACCACCATTGCTGTGTTCATCCGCCTTTCTGTATCGGTAAGAGAGGTGTTTTTGCGAATACTCTCTTCGAGAGTCTTCTGTTTTTCATAAAACAGCTGGAACTCGATCCCCGATAAAATATTCTGTGAATAGAGAACCTCGACATAGATCAGCTGAATGAGCTGGTAAACCGCATTCACCTCGAGAACATTCAGATAGGGAATTTGACCGAAGATCTGCGCGGCCAATCTGAAGTTATCTATGAGAATGTTTTGAACTGCTGTTTCTGGATTTTTCAGGAGATTGGCTACGCAGGCTGCGTCCTTCTTGCAATCCTCGATGAGCTTTTCAAGAGCTACCGCGTGTTTCGGCTGCTCGATTTTACCAATGCCCTCATTGTTGCGCTGATCCACGGCCTGAATGAGTTGAAGCAGCATGTTGTTGGCATGGGCGCGCAGAATCTTAACCCGGTAATGATAATCGGCGACTTCTTCGGTTGATTTGAGTTTGTTAGCCTTCATCTGGAAGAACGTGTCGCGTTCCAGTAGGAGTGTTTTCTCATTCAGGTAGTAGCCGCTGAGAGCAGTTCCGGTCTGGAACGGATTCTGGTCAAATACATCCACGCTGCGGCCGGCCTCCTTCATGTCTTTTTCAATCCGCTTCATGTAGTCGTTGTATTTGTCGTCGTGGTTTTCATTATTAGCCAGCACATCAAGCATGAATGTTGAGTGCTTGCGCTTGTACTCGTCGATTTGCCGAGCTAATTCGGAGTTTTCTTTTTCAAGGGTTTCTAGTGGAGACTTCAGTGCCTTTGCTATGACAACGCGGCGGGTATCGGCAAGATTCATCCAGCGCAGGGACATGTTGAGGAGGAGTTGCGTCTGGTATTCTTTCTCGGCATTTGAAAGATAGGCGTTGCGCTTGAGCAGTTTTAAAGTCTGGTTCATTCTCCCGGCGAGCACATTGTACTGGGCGTCCAGAAGTTTCTGCTCGACAATAATGAGGTCCATGTAGAGCAGCATGAGATACTGATAAGTATCTTTTACTTCATTGGCGCTCAGGTATTTGCTGACTTCGATGCTCTCCTTGGCATCGAGAATGATATTGAGAAATGAATAGTTGATCAGCGAATCATCGAGGCCCTGGGGTTCACAGCCGCTCTCGATCTGGCAGGCACCTTTCAGAACATCTTCCACCCTCTGTAGTTCGCCTTGAATGTTTGCAAACGCGCCGTCCTGATCTGTGGCTTTGCGGATCGTGATGAGGGACTGATAGAGATTCCGTTTCACATCGAGGAGATAAATATAGTAGAGATTGATCTCGCCCAGGTCCTTGGGTTGATACCCTTTAAAGTAATCAATGACGGCCTTGATCCCCTGGACGCCATAGGTGCTGATGTATTTGGTGAGAAAGCCGGCAGCCATCGCAATCGGAAGGCTGCCGCTGAGTGCGGCTCCGACGGTGATTCCCCCGGCAATCAGATCAGTCGCGATCTGTTCGCCGACGCTGGGTTGCTGTGCTTCTGCCCATGCTCTCGGCGGAGTAATGGAAGACAGCAACAAAGTTGCGATTAAACATACACTGATCCATCTGCGCGCGAATGCAGGCGCAAGTCCTCTCATCGTAAAATCCCCCTGTGAGTTCGACAATCAAGCAATGTGAACAGACGGGCGCTAGAGCAGGTTCAGTGCCATGGTTTTCAGAAATTGAACCTGCTGCGCTATTTGCGACAAGTACGTGTTTTCGCCGAAAGTTTGTTGGATTGAGACAGATCCCAGAAAATATAAGATCTTCCGCAGCAGAGCTGAGTGAAAGTCAACGGTGCCATTAAGTAACTGAATTCAAGGCCATTGAGCACCTTGCGGCGCGACAATTTCGCAATACTGCGATTACCGAATGCACAAGCAAATCTTGAGTCGATAATATTTACCGTCAAACTCAATTCCATCGTCTAACTTTTTGTTCAGCCGGGAGATCATGCGGTGAAGACGGTTGTCGAGCAGCTCCAGATTGCTTTGACCAGGCCAGATGGTTTCTATCAACAGGCTCTTGGTTGACTTCTCTTGGTTCAGCATTTTGATGAGACGGCCTTCCAAGCTGGATTGCCCTCTGGAGCAAGAACCGCAGCAACGTCTGGAAGCAGCACCGCCCCGGCAAAATAAGCGGGTCTCTTCCGAAATTTTAGCCCATGGGCTGAATTCAATGTCAGCGCATGGACTAAGACTTTCAAACAAAGATAAGTGCTCGTAAATACATGAAATGTATAAAGATTTTAGATATTAGCGAACGTCTCTTTCATCCAAAATCATGGTATAATTAGTCCATGAGGGGTGTTCACGCGTTTCAACTCGTATTTGTTTGCCTGATCGTCCTGATGGGATCGGGTTGTTTATCCTCTTTAAGAGATCCTGAGAAAAGCTCCTCCAACAGTAGCTCCGCCTCTACTTCGTTTCATGGCAAAGCGAGTTCCTGCAAAACTTGCCACGAGAGGAATCGTCCCGCTGAGACGAATTTCCTGGGGGCTGAAACCGCTGCGCTTGGGCACTTCAGTTCAGTTGATTGCGGCGCTTGTCACCTGCCCCGTTCAGAGACAGTTCAGGAATTCCGTTATTCTCACGAGCTCGCTCAACCCGAGTCTTGCGTCCAGTGTCACGAATTCCAGCGTCCTTCCGTCGCTGTTCGACGATTCATTCATTCGCCTGGAACAGAGTGCGCAATTTGCCATAAATCCGCACCGGGCACGACTTGGTCCGGCGGTTCGTTCGATCATAATCCTGAGCCCACAAGCTGTCGGGGGTGCCACGGGTCGATGCCTTCCGGCTGCAAGGATGAGGAAAACGTCGTTTGCTTCCGTCACGATAATATCCCGAATTCACCGAATGACCAGTGCGCTTTGTGCCACATGAATCCACGCACTTGGGATCCGTCCTCAGCCAAGGCGGCAGCCGGTGCGCACGGAGTCCTTTATCCGATAATGGGATCTCCGGCATGCGGCGTTTGTCATGGGCCTTGAAATTCTGTTAAATCTTTCGCGGCATTCTAGTTTTGAATCTCTCTGAAAATAAGCGACTCATTCGCTGATCGTCGTCCTCGTCATAGATTTCACCCCAAACTTCTTCCGAGATGTCTTCCAGCGTCACGATGCCGAGGGTCACGGCATTCGCTCCCACTACGACGGCCATATGGTGCCTGTTCTTCTGCAGAAGTCTGAGAGTCGATATGACGGAGTCAGAAGGTTGCACCACCAAAATGGATCGGATGATCGATTTCCAATCAGTATTGCCTGTTTCCCGGAGGGTTAAAAACTCCTTGGTATGAAGGAGCCCTACTGCTGCCCCAGTTTCGGAAACGGGAAGTCGTGTATGCCCCGACGAAAAGATGATGGGGACAATATCATCCATCGTATCCGTCGTTTTCACTGTCAGCACTGAATCCCAAGGAACCATGACATCTTTTACTTTTCTGGCCTCAATATGGGCTAAATTTATTACTGCCTGTTGGTGTGATTGTGAAAGGGCATCAATGTCGATGGTGGGGGGCGGGGTTTCCGGAAAATTCGCTCGTCTGAATATGCTGAATTTTAGAATGAGCTTTGTCGAAGACTCGAGAACAGTAACAAATGGAGCCAGGAGTTTGTCTCCCAGGTAGAGTGGGCGTGCCCCCCAGAGGGTGATCGCTAGCGGATTTTTGAGGGCAAGCGTTTTTGGAACCAGTTCTCCCACAACGACAATCAAGAAGGTGATGGGAAGCACAACAACGGCAATCGCAAGGAACTCGGCCGCGTTCTCGCCAACTGCCAGTGTATTCATGATATAGGGTTGAATAGACTCAGATGCTCCTGCACCGCCGACTGCGCTTGAAATGGCGCCAACCAGCGTGATGCCCACCTGAATGATTGAAAGGGTGCGCTCAGGAGATTCTCGCAGCTTGAGCAGCCGTTCGGCTTTTTTATCGCCTTTTTTTGCAAGCTTTCGAAGGGAGGCTTTTGGGACAGAGACAAAGGCCATTTCATAGGCTGCAAAAAACGCATTTAAAAATATGCATATGACGATGACAATAATTTCTTCCATTAGGCATCATGGTTGTCATAAAAACGCAGCGTTTTCAATGGGGTGTGCCCTAGAATCATTGACTTTACTTTATCCCCCACTGGGTGAAGGATCATCGTTCTCTGCCAATATATTGAATTCAGTACTTCATGCCGCTATCTTTCCGCTTAACCATTTCACCAGGACTTCAGGAATGTCATCCAGGGAATGAACTTCATCGACCGCGCCGGATTCGAATGCGATTCGTGGCATTCCATAGACGACACTGCTAGCCTCGTCTTGAGCGATGGTGCGCGCACCCGTGTGTTTCATTCTGAAGAGCCCCTTGGCGCCGTCTTCGCCCATCCCTGTAAGAATAACCCCTATTGCCTTTTTTCCGACGTGCGCAGCCACGGAATCAAAAAGATAGTCGACCGAAGGTTTGTGCCGGTTCACCGGGGGATCATTTGAAATTCTGACCTGATAGCCGCCCGGACCTGGTGCAATTGCCATTTGCCTGCCACCGGGTGCGATTAATACGAGTCCCGGCTTAAGCAAGTCACCATGAGCAGCTTCTTTTACTTCAAATGCGCACAATTCATTCAGGCGGTTTGCAAATGCTAACGAGAATACCGCTGGAATATGCTGCACGATCACTATCGGAGGTATGTCTTTTGGAAGCGCGACCAAAACGTCTTTCAAGGCTTCTGTTCCGCCGGTTGAGGCCCCGATCGCGACGATTACTGAACGATTTAGCGGCGCGGGCTGAATGCGGGGCGTCCGCGTGCACTTCAGTCGCTTCAATTTAACTCGAACCGAGGCTGCCGTTCGAACCCGCTCGCAGATGATCGGACCAAGCGACGCCAGCTCTTCCATTTTTGGCTTTTGAATGTAGTCCACTGCGCCCAATTCCAGCGCTCGAAGAACAGACCCGCTTTCCTCAATGTTCAGTGAAGTAATCATTACGACCGGCAAGGGTACTTTAGGCAGTAAGTTCTCGAGAAAAGTCACGCCGTCTATCTTTGGCATGTGAACATCAAGCGTCATTACGTCGGGACGAAGCCGGGAAATCATCGCCTCAGCTTCAATCGCGTCACTGGCTGTCCCCACTACTTCAAGGAGGGGGTCTTGGCCTAGGATCCTTGTTAGAAGAATCCGAATTGTTTTTGAGTCATCAACGATTAAAACACGTTTTCGACGGGGCTGCGCGTCGGCGTCCAGGTTCGGACGAAGATCGCTTGCGTACGCATGCTTCAAAACGGTTTGTTTCACAAAAACAGATTTGTTTATCGCTTTAATCGTTGAACTCTTCTTATCGTTTACGGGTGCCACCTGCAATCTACCGGTTTCAGTATGGAAGCGGACCTTCCGGCCTACCGTTCCCCCCACATCCCTCCCAATGATCGGAATGCCGTATTTTTTTAGAATTGCCTCTGCAACCGCTATATTGAGAGCGCCTATTTCGGATGATTGCTTGAGGGCTTCTACAACCGCGGCGCCCCCTACAATTTTTGCTCGAAGTCTGGCGTAACTGGTCTCCGATCGTCGACTAAGTTCCTCGATCAACATAGGAAGCGCCGTGCTTCCGAAGGTCATCGGGTCGTGTACATTTCTTCCCAGAAGGTCCTGCCGGGCGCGCGCGTATTTCTCCGATGGCAGGGCAAAGTGATTCATTCCGCCGACATTCATTTCTGGGTAGTGCAAGCATACCGAGACGCATGAGCCCAGAATGGTACTGATCACGATCGGTTCCTCCGAAATGACTAGTTCCGAGACATTTATGTTAATCAGCCGAATCAAAGTCAAAGAACCCTTCCCTTCGAATATATGGAGGGACCGATGTAGCGCCATTTCGAAGCCCCTTGCAACGATTCTGAATGACCGATAAAAAGTACGGCATCCTTGGCTGCCGCCCTATACAGCGTATCGAGTACGCCCGCAATGACGTCCTTGGAAAAGTAGATAAAAACATTACGGCAAAAGATTACATCGAATTCATCCGTCCACGGACAAGGAGTCTGCGTCAGATTATACTGTCGAAAGTCGATATTTTGCTTCAGATCGGACTGAACCTTCATCAGATGAGATATATCTCCGCTTCCGGGAGTAAAACTACTCTTGTGAAAAGTTTGCGGCACTTGCGACAGTGCAGTCTTGTGATAAATCCCTTTTTTCGCTCGATGCAACACGCCTGTGTCAATATCGGTTGCCAAAATTCTGTAGGAACGAATATTGCGGTTATTCTGCGCATCACTCAGGATCATGGCGAGCGTATATGGTTCTTCGCCGGTAGAGCACGCCGCAGACCAAACAGAAAGATGGCCTTTGGGGGCAAGCGGCTTCCAGCGAGGAATGAATTCTTTCACGAGAAAATCAAAATGAGAGGGCTCCCGAAACCAGTCCGTTTTGTTTGTGGTCAGACTGTTCGTAAACTCCTGCCACTCCGGATGGTCAGGTGGCAGGCGCTGAAGAAGGGAACTATAATCCGAGTAGCTCCCAAGCCCCAACGCCTGCACCCGTGACCGCAACCGAGCCTGAATCAGCTGTTTCTTGGAATCTGAAAGGGTTATCCCCGTCAGTGACCAGATCGCCGAGCGCAGGTAATGAAAATCAGCAGTTTTCATTTCATCGGTTTCCATATTCATTACTCTTTCTGCACTCGACGACATCTGATTCACAGGACTACTTCTATTACACGTCTTTGAAACGAGGATCAGTTTCAGAAGTAGTGTCGATACTATTTCCGGTACTGTACTCAGCGCCCACCGCCTTCTTCAGCGGGGAAGAAGACGCGTATTTACCGGCCGACCTTTTTCCGTTGGCATTCTTGATATGCAGCACTTTAGCTGGGTTCGCCGCATGTGCAGCATTCCCATGAACCGAGCCGACCGAATGAGCGGCTTGAGCCTGTTGCTGATGCTCATCGCCCCCTTTGATGGTCTGAATGAGTACTTGAACGACTCCCTTGAGAGACACAGCTTGTGCCGAAAGCTCTTCAGCTGCGCTGGCTGATTCTTCGGAAGTCGCCGCATTCTCTTGGGTCACTTGATCAAGCTGGGTCATGGCGCGAGTCACTTCTTCTATGCCTTTGGCCTGCTCCTGACTTGCATTGGCAATTTCGCTTGCCATTTGATTGAGGGTTGTTACGCCTTGGACGATTTCCTCAAGTACTGTCCCACACTGCTGTGCGACTTCGGTGCCGACTTTGACTTTGTCTTTCGCTGTGATCACAAGGCCATTCACTTTCTGAACGCTGGTCGCAAGCATGTCGGAAATTTCGCGTGCGGCATTACCGCTCAACTGTGCGAGCTTTCCGACTTCTTCGGCAACGACTGCAAAACCTTTACCGTGTGCTCCCGCTCGCGCCGCTTCAACTGAAGCATTGAAAGAGAGAAGCTGTGTTTTGAAAACGATGTCGTTGATGACTTTGGTTTTATTTTCGATTTCGGCGATGACTTTAACAATTTCTGAAATCTGGTTATTGCTTTCGTTGATTTCATCAATCGCTTTCAGCATTTGACCGACGACTTCCTTACCCTTGTTTGCGTTGTGCTGGCTTGAATTAGAGACTTCAGATGCTTTGGTCGCGTTATCCGAATTCTTCTTGATCATGGAGTTCATCTCTTCAATGGAAGAAGAGGTCTCCTCCAGTGAGGAAGCCTGCTCAGTTGCGGCTTGGGAGAGCTGCTCCGATGAGGCTGCGATCTGTTGCGCCGCGCTGGTTACTTGATTGGCATTATCTCTGAGGTTAGCAATGACTTGATCGATGGCCCTTCCGACAGCGCGCATGACGAAAAGTGCAGTGAGTAATCCGCCCAAAATCGAAAGAATGCTGATGGCGAGAACTAAATTTCGCGCGCTTGCGTACTCAACATCGGTTCTCAAGGATTCCTCTTCCATGTGCTTTTCATTGCGATCCATTATCTTCGTAAGCGCCTGATCCAACTCGGTCATCGCCTGAAGTCCTCTTCCTCTTGCCAAAGCTGCAGCTTCTTTATTTTTATTTGCGAATGCGAGTTTTTGAACTTCCGCATTTACCAGTTCCCAGGCATCGATGATCACTGAAATCTCATCAGCACTCTTTCTGCCATCTTCATCAGCCAGTAGCCTGTAGTCAGCGAGCGTTTTTTCCAATTTTTTCGTTAATTCCAAAATTCTTGCAGATTTGAGTTTCATTCCTTCCTGCGATTCCTCTAAGATCAGCACCTTTTCCTGATTTTTTATTTCATTCTTGTCGGCATCCATGCTCATTGCAAGAAACACACGTTTTGCAGTGACGTCGACAATATTGTTGACTGCGTGATTGATGTCGCCCATTTTGGTCAAGCCAATATAGGAAATGGCCACGGCTGCTAGGGTAAGAATCCCTAAAATTAAATATACTTTTGCATTTAAACTTTGATTTTTCATTTGTTTATCCTTTATTTATTAAGCTGCTTTGCTCTGCGATTGTGTTTTCATTGTTTGAAAGTCTTCGGCATTGAGAGTTCGCTCAACATCGAGTAGGAGAACGAGATCCTGTTTCGAGCGGATCACTCCTGAAATGTAGTCGCTCTTAACCTGGCTCTCCACGTCGGGGCGCGCTTGAATTTCAGAGCGTTCCGACGCCAGGACGCAGTTGATCGAATCGACGATCACGCCGAGACAAAGCGGAGAGAGATCCAAGATGACGATTGCGGATTGAGATCCGATTTCAGCTTTGGACATCTTGAATTTTAGTCTCAGATCGATCACCGAGATGACCTGTCCCCGAAGATTCATGATGCCCTTGAAATAGTTCGGTGCATACGGAATCGGGGTAATCTTTGTCAGTTCGATCACCTCTTTCACCTTGAGAAGCGGGATGCCGTAATGTTCCCCGCTCAGCGTGAAAGCCAAGAATCTCTCGGCCTCCGCTGCGGTTTTCTCCTGATACACGTCAGAAGAAGTTTCAGTTACTTCGTTCATACTGCCTCCTTTGTTCGGCTGGGTTGTTGATGTATTTGAGTCATGGTGACTTTTTGAAACTTTTGAATGCGTTTTCGAAGAAGTTCCTGCAGATCCAGGATCAGCACAGCTTCTCCATCGCCCAGAATGGCAGCCCCCATCACTCCGGAGAGCCAATTGACTTCATCCCCGAGCTGCTTGATTACAACTTGCTGCTGCCCAACTATTTTGTCGACGAGAATGCAGTTTGGTTTTTGCATATTGTCGCGAACGATAATGCCGACCGATTCCCATGGGTGTGAGAAACCGTCGTTTCGCCCCAGAATCTGATTCAAGGCGAGAACCGGAATGTTTTCTTTTCTTAGTTTTAGGATCTGACCGGTTTCGCCAACAGTTGAGATCTGGGTTCTGTCCATTTGGATCGTTTCGCTGACTTGAACAATAGGCACAACATAGCGGTCATGCCCAAGTTTGACGACCATCGCCTCGACGATCGCAAGCGTAAGTGGCAGGGAGATCCGAAATGCAGTTCCCTTTCCTAGAGCCGTCTCAATGCTGACTTCACCCTGAAGCGCTGTGATATTGGTCTTTACGACATCCATTCCAACACCGCGTCCGGAAGTGTTTGTGACTTCCTCCTTGGTTGAGAATCCTGGCGCGAAAATGAGCTGATACGCTTGCTCATCAGTCAGGCTATCCTCGTGCCGTAGCAGGCCTTTCTCTACAGCTTTTGTAACAAGCTTCTTCGGATCAAGGCCTTTACCGTCGTCTTTGACTTCAATGACAACGCGTCCTCCCGAGTGATAGGCCGCAAGGGACACATGCCCATTTTTCGATTTGCCAAGCGCCACCCTTTGCTCGGGAGTCTCAAGCCCGTGATCGACAGCATTACGGAGAAGGTGAACGAGCGGATCGCTCAGCTGTTCGAGCACATTCTTATCAAGCTCGATATCTTCACCTGACACGTGAAGCTCCACCTCCTTTGAAAGCGCCTGGGAGGTGTCGCGTGCTATGCGTTGCATTTTTTGAAATGTCTGCGTCAGCGGAACCATGCGCAGGCTCAGCGTAATTTCCTGAACATCGCGAATGATCTTGTCCATCTGGGTCACCGTTTCAAATTGAACCGTTGATTGAAGCAGATGCCGCGTCTGTGAAAGTCCGGTTTGAAGGATGACGAGTTCACCGACGTTATTCATGAGCTTGTCGATGCGACTGAGTGCAACGCGAATGGAGTCATCGAAGTTCGCTGCGGACTTAGGCCGCACAGCCGCCAATGTGACGGGAGTGGAAGGGGGCTCAGCTTTACTCTCGTTAACGATGGTAGCTGAACGATGTACAAAACCACAGGCCCCGGTTCCACAAGCACTTCCCCGACAAGCCTTTTCTTTGGAACACATACCGCAAACCAAAATCGCGTCGAGCCCGTGCTCGATAGTTCCATCTTGGATCCTTGCAGAATTATTTTCGCGCAAAAGGTCAATGGTTAGTTTGAGAAAATCAGAGCATTTCAGGAGTAAACTCACCATTTCCGCTTGAATGGTACAAGTCCCCTTTTTTAGTCTGAGGATAACGGACTCCAGTTTGTGGGTTAATTTGGAGAGATCGTCAAACCCAACGGCGCCCGCAGATCCTTTGATGTTGTGAGCCACCCTGAGGATCTGATCTAGTATTAAGGGATCGTTATCGGCCTTTTCCAAACCGAGAAAACATTGTTCGACACTTTCCAGAAGCTCCTTCGCTTCATCAAGAAAACACTTGCACATTTCGGGATCCAGTTCGGCCACAATAACTCCTAACGAACGCCGAGGCCCACGTGGGCTGCGACGATGTTATTTATCGGTGGGAGCGCTGGAAAAATAATGCGTAAAAATACCTGTTGGAATATAATGAAAGAAGGCGAGCGAAATTGATACGCGTAGTTCTACTTATGCATGCTCAATACAAAGCGGGGGTGCTCCCCCAGTTTCTGGAATTTGAGAGAGCATTGAAAAGCGGATCAAATCCGAAGCATTATCGATCGCGAGCTTAGACATAATCTTTCTTCGATGTCCTTCCACGGTCCGCACACTAATCCCTAGTTTTTCAGCGATTTCTTTGTTTCGAGAAAATTTCACGAACAGCCGCAACACCTCGCGCTCGCGCGAGGAAAGACTTTCAATGGCTCCCTGCTCCTGCAGATTCGTGGCCCCCGCGAGTTTGTTGGCATATGATGACTGCATAATCCTTGGATCGATGAATTCCTGGCTCTTCGCAACCATGCGTATTGCAGGGCACAATAGGTCAATGGAAGAATCCTTGACGAGATAGCCCTTCGCGCCCAATTCAAAAAATCGAGAACAATACTCTCTCCTGTTATGGGCCGATAGTACAAGTATCTCGACCTGGGGCCGACTTTGGCGCAGCCTTTTGGCTGTTTCGAAGCCGTTCATTTTCGGCAAGCCGACGTCGAGAATAACCACATTCGGATTAAGCCGTTCGGCTTCTGCAAGGCCGGCAGCACCGTCATTGGCATCTCCGACTACCTTGATATCCGACTGACTACTTAGGTGCGTATTTAACCCTGCCCGAAAAAGTGGATGGTCATCCACCAACAATACTCGAATAGGATCGAGAGTCATAAAATACCTCCAGCATTGTAAGCTTTGGTTATGGGAATGCGAATCAAAATATTTGTGCCTTTGCCGGGACTAAAATCAAAGAGAGCAAATCCACCGGCGGCATGAGCGCGTTCCTTAATATGGCGCAAGCCCAGTCCAGTTGGTGCCTTATCGTCTTTCTTGATGCTAAACCCTTTTCCATTGTCAAAGATCCTCAGATGGGCAGCCCAATCTTTCACTGAAAAATCGAGGCTCACCATCGTCGCGTCAGAATGTTTTTCGATATTGTTCAGGGCTTCTTGCATGATCCGAAACAGTGTCAAGTCCACTTGACTACCTAATGAGACGGAAATCCCTTCTATTATGACGGTGGTCCGTTTTTGGGTTCTTGCCTCGAAATCACTACAAAGCGATTGCATTGCGGCGGCAAGTCCGAGGTCGACCAAGATACTGGGGTGTAAACTGTGAGTGATCCTACGAATTTCATCAATACCGAGACCGAGCAGCTCGTCACCATCGGGACCTGTGCCAGACATTGCGGTCGACTGGAAGCGGTGGCGCGCTAGGCTGAGCGTCTGAATCACTCCTTCATGAAGTTCTTGGGCAATTCGTTTCCGCTCTTCCTCTTGTGCATCCACTACTGCATTCGCGTAACTTGTAAGCTCGGCCTGTGCAGTCTGAAGTGCCTCTCTCGTCAAAGTGCTCATCAGTCCCACGCCGATGATTGCGCAGAGATGTTCGTAAAAACGAACCGTTTCTAAAGTAAAATGATTTGTTTTGTAAGCATTCAACTGTAATAAGCCGACAATCTCCTGGTCGCATCGAATGGGAATGAGCGCTACGGAACTATAACCTTCATGAACGCATCGGTTTCGAGGGCTCAGTCGCGGGTCCTGAGCGGCTGGAAGCTTCAATAAGAATGAGGAGTCATTTACCCATGCACTTCCACCTGGGGTAAAAAGAGCATTCTTCTGGTCTGTTTTGCCCAAGCACACAAGTCCACACGTACAGTCCATACTGATGGCGCCCTTGTCAGTTCTACAAATGCCGCCGTCCTTAGCCCGACTTAACAGCGACGATTCTGCGGCTACAAAAGCATCCGAAAAGCCGACTTGACAACAATACGGAAAATCGTCACCTTTTTTCAGGCGAAGCCCCACCGCATCACAAGCCTGGCTGCATTTGATGCTCGTAATAATATTTTTAGTAAGGTCGACCAAGGATCGAGGTTCGTTCAGAATACGCAAGATATCAATTGTAAGGGCACGCTCGTGATCCGTTTGTACGCGACGAGTAACATCCAATACTATTGCTGCTGCGCTAACCAGGTAGCCATCGCTGTCTAAACGTGGCGTTGCTGTCATGGAGGCGGACCATGGGCTGCCATTGTCTTTACGCCGATACCGAATTTCATAGCTCTCCTTCATTCCACTTTTGCGGTTATGAAGGCGAACCATGAGAGCATCCCTATCGTCTTCGTGCACAAACTCCAGAGGCGAACGGCCCATGAGTTCATTTAAAGTGGTGCCCAGCATTTCAGCCATACGTTGGTTTGCGAATGTCGTCTTAAAATCAACGTCTATCTCCCACCATCCGAACAGCGAATGGTCGACAACGTCTCGAAGCTCCGCGTCTTTTTTTTTGAGCATCAGGATGGTGCGCTTGCTCATCGCTAAGTCGCTACGCAACCTCCAAATAGAGCACACCGTTGCGATGAGAAGCAAAACTCCGAACGCAACACCAGAAACCAACGCCAAGGTTCCCGTCGCCCAGCCAATAGCGACCCCGGGCACAACGACGATGATCGCAATACTTACTGGCGCCATTCCAGGTGCCCACGGAGCGGACCAAAATTTAAATTTATTAGAAGTATTGCGAGTCAAACTAGTCCCTCCTTGGACCGGTCAGAAAAATCCAGGAGAACCATCGAGAAAATTTGGCAATGACCACAATCCCCTTGGCGCACCTTAATTTCTTCGATTAATTGTTATTGTTTGTGCTGTAACTATTCAATGGCCAATGTTGCGATTCGCACGATTCTCAGTAGGCGAGCGGGCACAATTATTAATTCACCGCATTACTGCGTTCTGGCTAAGACTTAAATTCCGTGCGGATTTCAGGAGTTAACTATTCATGCTGCATTACATCATGAATAGTGCTGAATCGGTGTATTGCGATCAACGGGCGGCATTCGTGGTGACTATATGCAGAAAAGCCCGTGGTCTTTTGTGCAACCCAAATCCGCGGATGATTGCTCCACGGCAAATGGTCGTTGAGGTGGTAGTTTCCGGCTTGCGCTGATCCAGCTCAATTCATTTATTTTTGGCCGTGATTGTCTGGATGACCTTGAGGAATTTTCCGGCGCGCTAACGTTGCACCAGTAGTGGAAAGAAGTGGCCCTCTTCATCGTTGTGACCACCTAATGCGATTTATTTTGATCAGACTGCACGGGTAGTCAAGAGTGGAGCCGGGGTGAACTCATTGATCCAACATTTGATAAATTAAAGACGCTGTTTAAAGCAGAGTGATGAAACCCAAGTAGAGAAAAATGGCTGGTTTGAAAGCGAATTGAATTATCGGCTAGGTAAGCCTTATAATGTTATCCAAAGTTGGATTCCCTTTGAAATCCCTATTCCCGAGCGCTTACAATTCAAATTATGGAAAGTAGATTCGCAGTCGTTAAATATAATCCGAAGGGCGATGAGTGAGCAAAACCATCTATTTGAAGACCTCCATATTTACCTTGGTTTTTCTATTAAGTTCTTTTCTGCCGCCAACGGAGTACTTTGTTGAGGCCAATTGTACTCTAGCCCTCTCGAAAATAATTAAAGAGCCCGCATCCCAATTCCATTGGGTGCCTAAACTTTATCGCCGTGCAGAATCCAGCATTCACGCCCTCGGTGTAAATAATTGGGCAGAAAAACGGTATGGCAAATTCGCTGAAAATATTACGAAAGCTCTGCGCGAAATTGATAAAATTCACAACAGAACTGAACAAAATAGCGTTTTTGAGTTGATTGCGGATCTAGGAACAATGACGCGAATCGACAATTTCAAAGCGTATGTCGAAAAATTGCCGAACTCAGCAGCAAAAAGCCCTAGTGAACTGAGGGCGTTATTTGCTGAGAGTCTTGGAGAAGTGACGGTCTATAGGGCTGTACGGCTCGCCGAAAAAGAAGCGGCGGAAATACTCAATCAGGGCCTGACACCCCGAAAACTGCCCTCATCTGGAACTATGATGACGCCTCGGGAGCATGAAAAGTGGGTTGATAATGAATCGTTGGGTTCTTTAATGTATCACAAGACCACAGTTAATTGGCAATTTCGCAGCATTGACGAAAAATACAATTTCAATCCTCTTTTATCCGTAACCAACGATCCTCAACTAGCTTGGGCGGTTGCAGGTCTCTTTGGTAAATCCAATCTTTTATCCGCTGTTGGACTGAAAAGACGTGATGTTTACGTTTATAAAATCAAAGTACCTGAAATATTACTGATTCGACCTAGTAAGTATTCGAAGAGTGCCATAAGTGATTCCGACGAGAGTTTTATTTTCAACGAGATACCACCGCAATTTTTTGAGAAAGTTGAAAGAAGGCGAGTTAACAAAGGAGAAGCGAGCAGGTACCTTGAAAAGCTATATCCGAGAACCGCATTTAGAGATTTTTAAATTCTGGGATTGAGCGTACGTCTCAAAAACCAAATGCTTGAATTCAAACATCTTTGGTTATGGCTTCCCATCTGCTTCCTTCAATCATTTCGAACCGGTTTTTTTAAAATGGCTGGGGCGATCAGGATTGAATGTTTCTAAAATCAATTTTTATTTTCGAATCTTCAGCTACTTTTTCCAGACATGATCTGACAGGTTCGTTAGCGTTTGTAATCTGGACTTGAGAATTCTGCCTTGGTCCAAGGACGTTGAGGATTTCATCCCCACAAGATGATCCCAAAGTAATTACTCCTTTAAAATCCAGTATTACTGGAAAGGTCGCGTCTTGGATGATCGTGGCAGCTACCTTCTTTCCGTATTCGCGATCCGTAAGTGTTCTTCCAAATTTTATCATTTGTACGATGTTCATGTGTTTCCCATAAATTTGTCCACTATTTCGTTTATAGATGCGCGCGAGAATTTCTCAAATTCACTATCAATTAATACTAATCCAAAACGCGTCCCCGATGCCTGCGCGATGGGGTGTGTAAATGTAATCTTATCTTGTCCGCCTCTGAAATCGAACATCATGGCAAGTCCACCTGTTTCGACCTTTAACCACGAGCTATTCCCTTTGCCGATAGCCATGACGTCGTTTAAGCCTTTTCCGCGCTTCGGTTCGACCTCCATTCTGCTTACTTCAGATTGGAATGCCATAGGCAGCAGGACATCGTCTCGTAAGTTAGAGTATTTCGGATTGTTCTTAAGAGATGCGGGAATTCCAATTCCGATGTCACCAACGGCTATGGTGAGGAACCGAGTTGCAGTTGAGGTCAATTCAAGGGCTTCAATAATCAGGTAGCAAGGACCACCTGAGTGTGTATGCGCATTGTCGCATAGTTCGCCAATAATCCACCCGATATGACCACAATAGCTCTCGGAAAATCCTTGTTTCAGCAGAGGATCGTACAGCTCATCGAGAATTTTTTTTTCGGCACCGCGGTATCCAATGAGGTGCAAGGGTAAGATGACAGCACTTCTAGATAATGCTCGGGCACGCAGGGCGGTGGCATTATATGATACTCGCGAATGGTGTGCGCGTTGTACTTCTGTAAAGAATCCTATCGCTTCTAGATAGCTACAGAACGGTAGGCCATCAACTAGTAGAGAAACGCTGTTGTTTTCGGACTGGTTTAAATGTGCTTTGATCGAGCAAAGAAGACCTAATACGCCGTAAGCATCGATTCCTTGAATTCGCCTCAAATCATAAACGCCAGGAAGAGGCTGAATTTTTTTTATGTTGTCTTCAGAAATAAGTGAGAGCGAATGGGTTTTCTCAACATCGCCAGCGGGCAAAATAACTTTTTCAATTATTTCCGTTTTAGACAGTCGAATCTTTCCACCGAGGCGTACTTCGCTTAACTGATATTTTTGGCGATATGCATTGAATGTTGGCCTAGAAACACCAAGGAGAGTGCAGGCTTCTTTGATTGTAATTCTATCCATAGATCATTCCATTTTAGCGACTCGTGCTACGCCCAAGGCTGTCGGTTTCTATATGGGGGCTTGCTTTACATCAGTTTACAAATCTTTACATCGCTTTACAAGTTATTAAATAAGTAATTGATTATTAAGTCATTTATATAGTGTGGTCACCCTGATCAGGATTCTGCTCCCAGCGTTTTATCGTCCGCAAACTGACTTCCAAGACTTCACAGGAGGTGGCACGGCCTGCTCCGCCAAGCTCCACCTCCCTGACCAGACTAATGCACTGCTGGCGGTTCTCAGTGTCACTCGTTCTCCCTGGTTCCCCAGAGTAAGCCCGCTTTTTTTTGAGAACCAATAGTGCAGTCACTTCCGCCGGCGCAACTTCTTGCTGCTTGTCGGTGGGAATTAAACCAAAAAAAATGGCTGGGGTGCTAGGATGATCTCCGGACTTTCCTGGTCCTCCGGTATCCACAAAGTACGCTTCCGTCCCGGTCGCTCCTTTAAACGATCACCTCTGGTGATCTCTCATCGAACGCTGCTTCGGAGCTGCGCTCTTTTTATTGATGCAAGGGGAGGGGATGTGAAGCAGAGAGAAAAATGGCTGGTTGAAAGCGATTGAACAATTTCAGCTGGTTATCCCAGCTTTTGTCCTATTCTTAGGACAGGCTTTGCGGTCGTGCAATACCTATTCGGTTTAAGTTGCTCCTTTCTCATCAGTAGACTGATCTTCAGTTGGTACATGTGCCATTTTTTTACTCTTTTTGAATCTTCCACTTTTTTGCGGAAAGCATGGTGATCTTTCCTTCTGTTCTTAATTGAATAAGAAGGCGTCGTGCCTGAGATGGTGAAAGACCGACACGATCCGCCAAGGCACTCAAGCTACTGGGAGACTCCCGCTGGAGTTCTTTTATGAGATCCTGTTTGAATTGCTCGATTTGATTTTGTGTAAGGCGGACCGGCTTCACTGCTTTCATTGCGTTGTGGTTGGCACTTCCCTTTAGAAGATAGGAGGGAGTTCTGTCTGAAGTGATTTCGATTAATTTATCTTCTCTAAGTTTTGAAAGAATTTCCTGCGTGACTGTGACTGGGCGCTGAACAACTGAGGCAACTTGCTCAAGTGTCAGATTTCGTCTAAAAAATAGAGCATTCAAAATCAGCAATTCTGATACGCTGGGATTTTCCACAGAAGAGAGAACAAATCTGCAAAAATCGAGGTTGGCTTTTCCGCCTGCTAGTCTTACGGAGACTCTGTAGTTGTCTGATCCCGAGTAATCAGGAGCGGGTCTTCCGAACTTGGCTTGGCCTTGAAAAATATAATCGATTCCTCTTCCCGAGCTTTCGACAAAACCAAATTCTCTCATTGCTTCCGTCAGGCGTCGATTCCTTGGTGTAGGTGCAACAGACAATAGATTGGATAGCGTAACGCCTGCTGGGAAGGGGCCGGGATTAGTGATGATTAGTTCTCGATCAAAAAGCTGAATTTGAATGCTTGGTTGTAGGGTGTAATCGCGGTGAACGATAGCATTTGCGAGAGCCTCTCGTCTTGAGTCTTCCGGATATTCTGGAATTACAACGTTTGCGCCACGAAAACGGAACTCATCTGAAATTCTCAAAAGTTCGGAAAGCTCCAGTAGTTTTGGAAAAATTGTCGCAATGGGACCAGAGTGGGAGATGTTTTTGAGTATTTCTCCTCGCGGCCCAAAAATCTGGTACTGAATTTCATGGTTAGGGAGTTTATTTCGTAATTGCTCATTTTTTCCAAAAAGAAGAAGGGCGGCAATATTGGGCTTCGCGTCTTGAGGGCTTAAGAGGCCTACTGCACTTAAGATCTGGCGTGGTGCTTGTAGAAAGAGATCTTTTCTGAAGGGTTCAACGATCTGAGTACTTCGACGCTTGGCTGTTTCTGCAACGAGGTCCAGATTAAGATCTTCTAGACTTGCATCTGCCAAAAAGGTCGCAGAAAAGTCTTGTACCCCGATTCGCGAAACGCCGCTGATAATGTCGTCGGCAGACATTGGAATGTTCTGGGGCCTTCCTTTCGCGTCTATTGTGCGTTTTAGGAATTTTCCTCGGCTGGTTCCAGTTGTGGTTGGAGCTTTTGGGATTTTAATTACTATTACATTTTTTTCATTTTCGAATTGGACGACGGAGACTGCTGTTGCGCAGGGAGGGACTGTGTTGGCCATTATCATGCCAGCTATTGAGTCTGTGCTTTTCCACATTCCCGTGGCGAAACGATGAGAACCCGTTATTTCCATTTTGTCAGTAACGCCGACGAATAGGACTCCCCCGGCGGTATTGGTCATGGCGACGATGGATTCATAGATATGGCTATCGGAAAAATCTCCGTGATCATCTTTGAATTCGATCTCCACGTTTTCCCCGCGATTGATCAGACCGCGAAGATACTGGTTCTCAGGCTCAAATAAGGGAAGTGTTTGCTGTTCATCCATATGGGCGCTCTCTTAATTATGATATAACACAAAAATAAAACACATGACACAAGATGTGACATAAAAATGGACAGAAAAAAGCTGTAAAAACGGGTAGTTACATAGCATCGTTATTTTTGTGTCACATGAATTACCCGAAGATTAACAGTTTGATTCGGGGCCACTACGGTAATCAAACAGATTCACCACTTTCTCCATGACCGCCTGGTCCGTCGGAATGAAGCTCAGCTTCTCGGTCGCTCCGCCTTCGTCGATCCCGGCCAGCCGAATGTATCTCTGCATGGTCTTCATCGCCACCGTACCAGGGACCCCCGATCCGATGAGCTGGGTGGCAAAGCACGCGCGGAAGGTGTGGAACTTAATGGACGGGATGCTATTGGACTGGCAAAACCCACGCAAGATCGTTGCCTGAAGGCCGTTTCTCCAGTCAGATAGAGGGGGATGGCCGTTTTCACCTGAGTTGACCCCAGGGCTCCGGGCGCTTTGACGCGGTTACGATGTCTGCGATCTGGTACTTCGTTTTTTTACGTCTTTCAATTGGATTTTGATTTCAGCTTATCCCGGTAGGAAGACCCCGTGAACTTGACGGTCCGGCTGGGCTTGGTGAGACGATCCACGATTGCATCTCCAATCACGGGATCTTCGAATAGTTTCTTCCAGCCTTTGGGATCCACCTGCGAGGTCACAATGACCGAGCCTTTCTGATAGCGCTCCTCCAGCATGTCAACCAAGATAGTCGCCTCTTCGTGCGTGTAGTTGCGAAGACCAAAGTCATCGAGAATCAGTGTGGGCACCTGCTTCAGCCGTTTGACGAGAAGGCCCTGCACACGCCGCAAGAACCTCAGCGGGTGCGAACCACTCAGCAACTCTTCAACCAATGTGGTGGTCTCTGGGCCAATTTTAAGAGCCTCTTTCCTGGCGAGCTGCACGTCAAACCGAACAGCCGCAAGCTTCTGCTCCGGATAATGAGCATCATATGTGGAGAATTTTCCATGCCCGCGCTGCCGGGTGTGCACAGCAATGCCTTCATGGTCTGCATTGAAGATCGGTTCTTGTCCCTTGATGGTGGGGAAAAGTAGGCAATAAAGTCACAGGCATAGCAGGACCAATCAGGTCAGACTTTGAGTGTCTAGATCAACTTCTAACCTCGGAAAGGCACTGCTATGCCCACTC
>Ga0209210_1000373_pt1 | contig 49058 bp, 51 predicted proteins | sample RifGroA1_FD_183991 | JGI IMG/M metagenome (GOLD analysis project Ga0209210, IMG submission 183991) | Contaminated groundwater microbial communities from Rifle, Colorado, USA - Rifle Groundwater A1 (SPAdes) (version 2) | ecosystem: Environmental > Aquatic > Deep subsurface > Groundwater >...
GCGGGATATATTCCAATCAGGCGCATCTTTCACGCTATTTTCATAACGACCTCTCTTCAAATGCTCCGGAAACCAATTGATTTCTTTAATGTTGGAACGAACCAGCTTGTCTTTTATTTTCTGAACATTAATGAACCAAGCCGGGATAGCGTTGTAAAAGAGCGGGTTCTCGCATCGCCAACAGTGCGGATAGGAATGAGCATATCTCTCTTTCTTAAAAAGAAGTTTGCGTTTCTCTAAGTTCTGAATAACCAGCTTGTCGGCGGCTTTGAAATATTTGCCTCGTAAAAATGCCGGTCCTTTTTCATTGAAAGTTCCTTTCTCGTCGAGGAGAGGCACGACCGGCAGTTCTTCTCTCACGCCCAGTTCGTAATCTTCTTCGCCGTAAACTACGGCGGTGTGAACCACGCCCGTGCCTTCATCGGTTGTCACAAAATCAGCCGGGTAAACTTTGTAGGATTTTTTGTGCTTGAGCGCCTTAACTTCAAAGAGAGATTCGTATTCCAAACCCACCAGATCTTTGCCGGAAATGGACCAGTTTTTACCTGTTAAGTAATTACCTTCTTCCGTAATAACATTCAGTAGGTTGCTAGCCAATAAATAATAACCTTCTTGTAAATGAAGCTCTCCTTTAGAAGCACTTCTGTCCAAATTGGTTTTGTTTTCGTAAATTCCGTAGGAAATATCTTTACCAACAGCCAAGGCGACGTTTCCCGGCAGGGTCCAGGGAGTGGTCGTCCAGGCTAAAATATAAGTCTTGTTGTCGGCAACGAAACCCTTCCCGATTTTCTGCCCTTTCTTCACTTTGAATTTCACCGTCACCGCGTCTTCAGTCACTTCCTTGTAACTGTTATCCATCGCCACTTCAAAATTCGAAACCGGCGTCTCGCAACGCGGACAATACATGAGAACCTTCCGGCCTTCGTAAACGAGTTTTTTGTCGTAAGTTTCCTTGAACGCCCACCAGACGGATTCCATGTAATCTTTGTCCATCGTCTTGTAGGAATTGTCGAACTCAACCCAGCGGGCGATGCGGCGGACCATTTTCCCCCATTCGTCCGCGAACCCCAAAACCTTGCTCCGGCAAATTTCGTTGAACTTGCCAATACCGATTTTCTCTATTTCTTTTTTGCCGGAGATTCCCAAGCTTCGCTCGGTTATCTCTTCAATGGGCAAACCGTGGCAATCCCAGCCCCACCTACGACGCACGAAACGCCCCCGCATTGTCTGATAACGGGGAATTACGTCTTTAATGGTGGAAGCCAAGATATGGCCGTAATGAGGCAAGCCGGTCGCGAAAGGCGGCCCATCGTAGAAAGTAAAAGGCTTGCCTTTTTTGGTTTTCTCCAGGGATTTCTCGAAAACCCGATTTTCATCCCAAAATTTCAGAACTTTTTCCTCTATCTCGGGGGGAGAAAAGTCCTTTATCTTTTTTAACATGTAACCTTAATTCTATAAGTTCCCCCGCTAAAATCAAAATCTAAACTACTTCTGCGTTGTAACAGGTTTCACAGTATATAGTTTCCTTTCTCTCCGGAGCATAACTTGTTTCGAACTCGTTCGCACAGCCGGGCTTCATACACCTCCTATGCCATAGCTTCAGGGGGTTTCTCTGCTTCAATCTCTGGTAGTGGCGGCAGTTGGGGCAGAGCCGGGGTAAGGGAAGATTCATCTTGCGGTAGAACTGGAGCTCTTCCTTGATGATTCGGAAGGCGGTGGTGCACCCCGACGTTTGCGAGTCGGGGCTCCGACCCCCTTGGGCGTCGGAGTTGCTCGCACAACCGATGGTTTCCTTCAAGATTCCGTCATCCACATCCTTGATGTGGTCCGGGAGGTCCTTGGGGAGCTTGGTGACCTTGTATTCCTTGATTTCGGGGTCCTTCCAACGGTATCCCTGGGACAAGGCTTCTTCCTTGGAGAGGGGGAAGTATTCCTCCGCAATCGTCTCGTTGTATGCGAAGGGAGAGAGTTCGGGGGGGAAGAATTCGCCGTATCGGTATACCCTGCCACTCTTGTCGACGTAGGGCATTGTATTCATGTGTTTTATGATCCTGGGGACAAGGGATTCGTATTCTTCCTTTGTGTATTGTTTGTTGAGGATGCAGTATTGTTTGTTGCGGAGGCCGACGCAGGCGAAACAGTCGGAAATGGATTGGCAGTGGTCCGTGAAATAAACATCTCGAAAACCACCAAGACCGCTTACCGTAAAATTCACGCCGTAACTATCCTCTGCGCCACCAGAAACAGATTCATAAATTAATTGAGTACCGCGGCCAATGTGATTTACGTCCATACAGTCTTTGGCCTTAAGACAACGCGCTGCGTAAGAAACATTTTCCATTTCAAAAGAGTTAAAAGCATACTTCACGTTCCGACAATCCCTTAGATCGTGACCCAAACTATTTTGGCAATTGGTTACTTGAGCGTATTTATGCAAGGAACGCCGCACCAGTTCTCTAAATTGTCGCCTAACCGACTCCGTAGCTTGAAAACCCTCATCCAAACTTTTGATTTTCTTAAGGTACTCATCTCGTGTAAGTTGTTTATTTTCAAAACAATACTCTTTCCCGCGCAGGTTGGAACAGAGAAAACAGTTTTTGCAGTTCACGCAGTCAAACAGAAAGGAAGAATCAATGCAATCACGGCTGTAGAGAAAGTATTTGCAGTTATAATTGTGCGAACCCATTATAACCTCGGCGCACAATTCAGAGTTTTGGACATCCAAGCAATCAAACACCCACCTGGAGTCATCTATGTTTTTGGAAAAATATACGCTCTCCGCTTTAATAACTGAGTAGGAAAGATAAATATCGGAATTATCCCGGCTAAAATTAGAAAATTCTCCACCACGTACATTAGTTTGCCAAAGGTTTTGCTTGGGGACACGCCCAAGTAGTTCTTGGAATTGAACGAAAAACGGGCGACCCCAGTCCAATCCCAGACCGTAGGACAAGGGGTCCCACTTGTCCGACCACCAACACTCCCGGCAATATATCGGAAACGAATGATTTTCCCTGTCGAACATGGAGATAACTCTATGGCCGCATAAATCACACGGTAGCTTGTATAGGGCACGTTCATTTCGCCAAACCATCCGACGAATCATCCGGCACTCCGGGCACCACGTCGGGGGCGGGACATTTATTTTCTTATAGAAATTGAAATCTTCCGGTTCAACAACGAAACTCTGCTTACAATTTTGACACTGTTTCGTCTCTGAATTCATGCTATTTCCGCATTGTAACAGGTTTCACAGTAGACAATCTCGGGCCTTTCGGGGGCATAAGGAGTTTCGAATTTGTTCTGACAGCCGGGTTTCATGCACCTCCGGTGCCACAAATTCCGCGGCGGGCGCAATTTAAGCCTCCGCATATAGCGACAATCGGGACATAACCGCGGAATTGGAAGGCTCTCCCGGCGATAAAAGACCAGTTCGGGTCTTAGAATGTTGTAGTTTTTGCGGCAATTCGCACAAACCAAAGCTTCTTTCAAAATATCGTCGGACACTTCCCCGATATCATCCGGAATTTCTTCCAATCTCAAAGTTTCTTTGCCGAATGTCCCCGGTACGCGGTCTTCCCACCTATATCCCCTCGTTATTGCTTCTTCTTTACTGAGAGGCATATAAACGTTTCCTTGAGTCTCGTTGTAACCGAACGGCGAAAAACGTGCCGGAAAGAATTCACCGAATTCTTTCGTCTTTTTCATATGAGCGATGATTTTGTTTCTAAGAACTCGGTATTCGTCTTCCGAATATCGTTTGTTGAGAATACAAAACTTACCCTGTTTCACACCGACACATCCAAAAAGGTCCTCGCCGTTGTGGCAGTCGTCACAATAAGTAAGACGCGCATTGTTGTAACTGAAATGCACGAAACGGCAATCATAGTCGTAAGTCATGCCGTGGCCTTCGTAAATCAGTTCGCAGCCGAAACCAACGTGATAGAAGTCCATGGAATCCTTCATATCGGTACAAAGAGTCGCGTACTTTACATCTTCAACGTTGTCGGCATCGAAAACGAAGTGGGAATTTTTGGAGTTGATAATCATATTCCCGGAAACATCCGCGGATTTTTCGATAACCGCGAAGCGATGAATGCCGTTTTTCACCAAATCCAGCCACTGTTTATAAAGTCCGTCACGAGTTTGCTGGGAAGTAAGCTTGTATTCTTTTACCTTTTTCTCGTAATCTTCCTTGGAATAAGGTTTGTTCAAAAAATAATGTTGCCTGCCCCGCAGGTTCGACGACAAAAAGCAGTTGGAGCAGTTCCGACAGTCAAAGCAATAAAGACAATCGGTGCAGTCGCGAAGACGAACGCCGTATTGGCAACCGTAACATCTTTCGGAATCAACAAGCTCGTAGACACGCTCGGCAACACCCAAAACGTGGTAACAGTCGCTGCTGTCCTTTTTAATACCGCCCCACATATTCGTTGAGTACAAAATATTCTCCGAATCGAATGTTCCGAAACATAAATAGCAATTTTTGTTGTCGGAGGAATGATGAGTGTAATCAGCATTCACGCTATTTTTGGAGAGAAGAGCGATACGCGGTACCCGGAGCTGCAGTTCATAAAATTGCTCAAAAAAGTTTTTCGAGAAATCAAAATCACGGCCATAATCGGTGCCGTCCCATTTATCCGACCAAAAACAGAGCGTGCAGTAAATTTTATAGGGTTTGTTCGAAGAGTAAATCGTAACTACATTCTTCCTGCAAAGGTCGCAATCGCGCCGATATAAAACCCGCTCATTGCGCCACGCATAACGCCTTTGCTGACGACAATCGGGACATAAAGTCGGCGGCGGGACGTCTATTTTCTTGTAAAAATCGAAATCTTCGGATTCCATTACAAAATCCTTCTTACAGTTCCGGCAAATTTTCTTTTCGGACATTACCTAAATAATAACACCGCCGCCCAAAAGTTCACCTTCCTCGGAGTAAAAAACCGCCGATTGACCCGGGGCAACGAATTTCTGAGGCTCTTTAAAGGTTAACTTTATTCCTGATTCGTTACTCATGATTCTTGCCTCGGCCGGCGGCTGGCGATAACGAACACGCACTAAAACATCCTTTCGCCAATTCGCGCCGGAGATCCCGAGCAATATCGAGGGACAAATTGTTCCAGGAAAATCCGGGTTTATAAAACTGACGTGCGCAAGATCAACTTCTCCTTTATACAAAGCCGGATTGTCGCTGCCCTCGGCAACGACAACGGTGTTCGTTTTCACGTCTTTGGCCGCCACGTAATGCGGCTTCGTTTCGTGCCGTCCCCCGATTCGCGATTTATAATTTGAAATTCCAATGTGCCGCTGACCGATGGTATAAAACCCCGCCCCGTCGTGCTCGCCCACTTTTTCGCCGGCCGTCGTGAGAACTTTTCCCTTCTCCGCCGGAATGCGTTTTTTCAGGAAATCCCGCAGACTGACTTTTCCCAAAAAACAAATCCCCTGCGAATCCTTCTTCTCGGCCGTCGGCAACCCGGCCCGTCTCGCCATCTCCCTCACCTCACTCTTCAAATAATCGCCGATTGGAAAAAGACAATGCTTCAGCTGGTCTTGGACCAAAGTCCAGAGAAAATAAGATTGGTCTTTGTTTTTATCTTTGGCTTCAAATAAGTTTAGCAAGCCGGCATTTTCTTGAGAGAAGCTCTCGGAACTCTCGCGGGCTTGGTCTCCAAAGGAGCCGCGAGAGCGAGAGCGCAGGTCGGCTTCGGCCGCTGGAGCCGAAGAACGACCGGTTCTCGAAAGAGAATGACGGCGAAGCTTAACATAGTGTCCGGTCGCCACATAATCCGCGCCCAAAGACAACGCTTTTTCCAAAAACAACCCGAATTTTATCTCCTTGTTGCACATCACGTCCGGATTGGGCGTAATTCCCCGTTTATAGCCCTCAACCATATACTCCACCACTCTCTGCTTATACTCTTTTTCGAAATTAAAAACGTAGAAGGGAATATTCAGATGAGCTGCCACCCGGCGGGCATCCGTCGCATCGCGTTCGGCACAGCCGTCAAGGTTATAGCAGCGCATGAAAACACCGGTCACATCATAGCCGGCATCGCGCAAAAGAAGAGCGGCAACCGATGAGTCCACTCCGCCCGACATCGCGACATACGCTTTTTTCCCATTGCTTGACATCCATTAGCATTATTATTTAAACTTCTTAGTGCGTCAATTATAAATTCTTAAAGAACAATGTTGTCGTATAACGAACTAAAAATCGGAATGCTTTTCGTGAAAGACGGCGAGCCGTACGAGGTTTTGGAGTACGCGTTCGTAAGGATGCAGCAACGGAAACCCGTCGCTCAGCTCAAAATCAAAAACCTGATATCCGGCAAGGTTATGCCTTACACCGCCCACCAGAATGAAAGTTTTGGGGAAGCGGAAATCGAGATAACGCCGGTCCAGTTCATTTACCACAACCGGGGTGAATATTGGTTTCATGAAGTGGGAAAACCGAGCACCCGGTTTCTTTTGACGGACGAGGTTTTGAATGAGACCGGCAAGTATCTCAGGCCGGGAACGGAAGTAAAAGCATTTAAATTCGGCGACAAAATAATAAATGTTGAGCCGCCGATTAAAGTTGAACTTAAAGTCGCCGAGGCGCCGCCTTCGATAAGAGGCAACACCGCCCAGGGCGGCACCAAAACCGCGATACTGGAAACCGGCGCCAAAGTAAGCGTCCCGCTTTTTATAAACGCGGGAGATGTAATCCGCGTAAATACGAGAACGGGAGATTACGTAGAACGAGCGGAAAAAAATTAAGAACCTTCGGCTGACTTCTTGAGCGCGTCTTCAAGAGCACCTCGAAGACCTTCTATATCAACAGGAGTTTTGGTTTCGGGTTGGTGGGTTCTTTTCTTTTCTTCCAGCGGTTTTAGCTCGCTCAAGCTCACTCCTTTTTCAACCTCCTCGATGCCCGCCTCGCCGCCCCTTACAATCGAACCGAAATGGGGACGGGCTTGTTGTTGTTCTCTCATCGGCGGCCTCCAATCGTTTCTTTCCCTGTCCTTGCGTCTTCTGTTTTTCCCAGCCGGCGGGGTGCTCTGTTCTTTTTTAATTTCCGTTTTCGAGTCAAACTCGATTCCCAGTCCGGATAAATCCGTCATATACTCTCCCCTGGTTTTCCCGCGGAAACTTGATTCCGTGGGCAAAGGCTTCAATTCTCCTTCTTCGATCTTCGCGTAACAATCGCTGCAGTAAACGGGCCGGCCGGGCGTCGGTTCGAACGGCACTTCCGCTTCTTTGCCGCAGATTGAACAGACGGTTTTGAATTTGTCCTGAGGCATCCCCGATTCGGTCCATTTGATAATTTCGTCTTCCACCACCTGCTGGGGTCTTCCGTACCGCTTGCGGGAATTTTTGATGATTTCTTCTTGGGTAACAAAAGAAGCGTTAACGTTGAAGGGCGGCAGAGTCAGCGCCGAAAACGGCCGGCAAGTCACGCCGTTTACCATCAGCTTCAGGTAAACGTGGTAATTGGGGAGATTTACCAAATCCTGCTGGGTGAGTTCAGGCGTAAACTCGGTTTCCAAAAATTCGGCGTCAGCCGCTCCTATCCGGAAAATAATCATGGTACCCACGTTGCCGAAAACGGCGTCCCTCACTTTCGTGGAAACACTTGAGGAAAAATCGGTTACAAGCTGGCCTATATACTGGTGAGCGATGGTAAGATTCAGGCGGTATTTTCTCGCCTCCGAAAGAATCCCCGCAAAGCTGTCGGTCGCGAAATTCTGAAACTCGTCGACGTAAAGATAAAAATCCACCCGTTCCTCTTCCGTAATTCTGACTCGCTCCATTGCCGCAAGCTGGATTTTGGTGATAATCATCGCTCCCAGAAGAGCGGAGTTATCCTCGCCGATTCTTCCTTTGGAAACGTTAACGAGGAATATTTTTCCCTGGTTCATAATGTCGAAGATATCAATCGTGCTTTTCGATTGGCCGACGATGTTTCTGATGAGAGCGGTGGAAAGAAACTGACCGACTTTGTTCTGAATTGGGGCAATGGCTTCGTTCCGGAATTGGTCCCGCCATTCCTCGAATTCGTGAATCCAAAAAGATTTGATCACCGGGTCTTTGACGTTCGCAACAACCTTCTGCCGATATTCTTTGTCAACCAAAATTCTCGTGACGCCCAAAAGGGTGCTGCCCGGCGTGTCTAAGAGCGCAAGAATCGCGTTGTTCAAAATGTATTCCATTCTGGCCGACCAAACGTTCGCCCAGATTTTCGTAAAAATCCCCATCAGACCCGAAGCGACTAAATGCTTGTACTTCGGGTCGGGCAACTCGAGAATATTGAATCCGACATGGTACTCGGTATCGGCCGGATTGAAATAAATGACGTCGTCGATTCTTTCTTTGGGAATCTTGGTGATAATTTCCTCGACGAGCTCGCCGTGAGGATCAACAACGCAAACACCTTCGCCGTTCGCGATGTCCTGAATAATCATGTTGTGAAGGAGAGCGGATTTTCCGGTACCGGTTTTACCGATTACGTAAGTGTGCTGCCTTCGGTCTTTGCGCTTTACGCCAAAAAGCCGGTTGGAGTTCCGAAAATTCGTCCGGCCCAGATAAATAACGTCTTTCTCGTCCGTAAGAACCGCCATCTTTACTGTATTTTACATTTTATTCTCTAATCTATCAATCGGCCGACGTCCTGGATGGTTATCAAAACCATAAGGACCAAAAGAAGAACGAAGCCAAAAGCGTTGATGGCGGTTTGAACCTTCCGGGAAATCGGCTTCATTCTTATCTTCTCGATGATAAGCAGGAGAAAACGACCGCCGTCCAAAGCCGGAAAGGGAATAAGGTTCAAGACGGCAAGGTTCACCGAAATGAAGGCCATGAGTTCAAAAAGATACACGAAGCCCAAAGAGCCGGCCTGCGAGGCGAGCGCAACGATGCCGACCGGCCCGGCAACGGTTTCAAGCACTCCGGGCTGAACTACGAGTTTAAGAAAAAAATCGACGAAGCTCACCGCTACCAGTTTCAGAGTGGAAACCGTTATCTGAAATCCCTTAACGAAACTTTTCCCAAAAGATTCGCCGGCAAATCCCACGTCAACCAAACTTACCCCTAGAGGGCCCTGGCCTTCCGGAGGATTTTCCCTGCCTTTTAAACTTACGCCGAAAACGTCTTCTCCTCTCATGATTTCGAGCTCTAAAGTTTCGGCGGACACGGCATTCACCAAACCGATGAATTCACCGCTCGGAACCGGGTCGTCGAGAACAACCTCGCCGCTTTTTGCCGTAAGAACAATATCGCCTTCTTTAAGACCCGCCTCGTAGGCAGGCGAATCCGGCAAAACTTGGGCGATAAAAAGGTGGCTGGGAGCGCCGGCAAAAAAAACGGCGCTAAAAACGAGCCATCCCAAAACAACGTTCATAAAAACTCCGGCGAGAATGATGACCGAACGGCGCCATACCGGCTCGGCTGAAAAACTTTTCGGCGTCCGCTCGTCGCTGTCCTCGCCGAAAATTTTTACAAAACCGCCGAAGGGCAGGAGATTCAAGCTGTAGAGCGTTTCCCCGAACTTTTTGGCGAAAAGCCGCGGAGGAAAACCGAGTCCGAATTCTTCAACCTTCACGCCGAAAATTTTGGCGGAGGCAAAATGGCCGAATTCGTGAACGAGAATAAGAACCGACAGGCTGATTACAACGACGAGGATAATCACGATTTTATTTCTTTTATTTTTGCCTCCACGAATTTTTCAATGTCTTCGTTTGCTTTGTCGGTTTCCTCCTGAACCTTGCCCTTCAACCGGAACTTTCCGTCTTCATCCAAACCGCCTTCCGCTTCCGCCCTCTGAATGGCTTTATTGGCTTCATCCCGAAGATGACGGACCTGAATGCGGTAATTCTCGGCCACTTTTCTGACGTGCCTTACCAAATCCTCGCGCCTCTCTTCGGAGAGTTCCGGTAGGCTTACTCTTATAATCATTCCGTCCGCGCTTGCGGACACGCCTAAATCCGAAGCCTCAATGGCTTTTAAAACGCCGGAAACGGCTTCTTTATCCCAAACCTGAACGATGATATTCCTCGGCAGTTCAACGCTCGTCGCCCCCACTTGTTTCAACGGGACAAACTGGCCGTAATAATTTACCTTTAAACCTTCAAGAATGGCCGGATTGGGCCGATTGGTTCTTATGCCCTGAAGCTCTTTTCGGAATGTTTCGAGCGTGCTCCCCTTTTTGTTTTTAAAATCGTCCAATATGGTGTTTTCCATCATCTAAGTATATATTCTATCGCTTTTCGCTGAAGATTTTGATTCAAGTTATACCGCTGAAGCGCCATTTCGCGCTCCATAAGTATACTCAAAACTCCCGAGTTTTTTAAAACCCCGTTGAAATACAGGGAAATTATCTTGTCGGAAAGAACCGAAAGAAGTTCGTCGTCTTTCTTTTCGCCGGTCTTTTCGGCAAGATTTATCGCTCTCCCAATCCGATTGAAGGACTTGCCGGCGATTTCCTCGGCTCTCGATTGCGATACCTTGCAGCGTTCCGTCAAAAATTTTCTGATTTCGGAAACGGAAAAAGACCGGAAGTAAACCCGAGTCAGACGGGAACGGAGAGGAGCAAAAAGAACCTGAACGTCCTGGGCGATAAAAATTATCATCGCCTTCTCGGGCGGCTCCTCGACAATTTTAAGGAGCGCGCTTTCGGCCTCGGGCGTGAGAGCTTCGGCGTCCCTTACGACGGCAAGCCGCCTCGGCGACTTGAAAGGCCGGCCGAAAAGAAAGGATTTTATTTCTCTTGCGGCGTCCACTCCGATTTTTCTTTTCTCGTCGGGCAGAAAAATCCGCGAATCAATGAGAGGTTTTTCTTCTCCGGCACCGGCTGGGTCGAATTCGCCGGATTCGAGAAAAGAAGCAAGGGCGCGGGCGAAGTAAAATTTGCCGATTCCGGAGTAACCGTAGAAAAGGTAGGCGTGGGAAAGATTGTCCGATTCGGCGAGCCGGCGAAACAATTCTTTTTTATCCTCGTGGCCGTAAAGCATCAGTGTTTGCTGAGCAGGGTGCGCTTGTAAACGTCCAGGTGCCCCAGGACGGTCGCGGTGCCGCGGCTCACGCAGAAGATCGCGTCTTGGGCGGTGTAGGCGGAAACGCCCAGCGAACGTTTGAAGAAATCTTCCATGTTTCTCAACTGAGCGCTGCCGCCCGAGAGAATTATTCCTTTTTCCATTATGTCGGCCGCAAGTTCCGGCGGCGTAACGTTGAAAACGGACTGGACCGTATCCATAATTTCGAGGAGATAGGAATTTATGGCTTCGGCCACTTCGCCCGAAGAAACGACGAGGTCGCGGGGAAGACCGGAAGGCAAATCGCGGCCCCTTATTTTCATTTCAAGCTTGTTGCGGCTGGGCAAGGCGGTGCCGACGCCGATTTTTATATTCTCGGCCGTTCCTTCGCCTATCGCGAGGCCGTATTTCTTTTTGATGTATTCGGCAATGGCGTGGTCAAAACGATTGCCGGCCACCCTCAAGCTGGCCCAGGTAACGATTCCGCCCAAAGAAATCACCGCCACTTCGGTCGTACCGCCGCCGATGTTCACCACCATATTCCCTTCGGAAGAGTGAATTGGGATACCGGCTCCCAAAGCGGCAAGAAGCGGTTCCTTTACGAGATAGACCTCCTTCGCTCCGGCTTCCCGGGCAGCGTTGTAAACCGCCCGGTATTCGGTCGAGGTGATGCCAGCCGGCACGGAAATTACCACTTCCGGCTTGAAAAAGTTGAAAGGACCGACGCTCTTGCCGATGAAGTATTTTAGCATCGCCTGGGTAACGTAATACTCGGCGATGACGCCGTCTTTCAGCGGCTTATAGGTTACGATGTTGTCGGGCGTCCGGCCGACCATTTCTTTCGCTTCCTGCCCGACCGCGAGAACGGTGTTGTCGGGCTTCCGCAGGGCAACGACAGTCGGTTCGTTGATGACAATGCCTTTATCCGGCAGGAAAACCAGCGTATTCGTGGTCCCCAAGTCTATGCCGATTTTTCGTATGAACATGTTGGTTAAAATTAATCTACTCTTTTCACGTTCGCTCCCAGGTACTTCAACCTTTCGTCAATCCTTTCGTACCCGCGGTCTATTTCTTCCACGCCCGAAATTTCGGATTCTCCTTCGGCGATCAGAGCCGCCGTAAGGTGAGCCATCCCCGCTCTCAAGTCCGGCACTTCGAGATGAGCGCCCCGAAGGGGCGTCGGTCCCAGAATTTCGGCGCCGTGGGGAAACTTGCCGGCAAAACGGCAATTCGCATCGTGGCAATCTCTTGTCACTTTAATATTTGCTCCCATCAAATTCAAGTCCTTGGCGTAACCGAAACGGTCTTCATAAATTGTTTCGTGGATTTCCGAAAGCCCTTCCGCCTGAGTAAGAAGAATGGCAAGCGGCTGCTGCCAGTCGGTCATGAACCCCGGGTGGGTATTGGTTTCGATTTTGGTGGACTTCAATTCGCCGGCCCGCCAAAATCTGATGCCGTCATCCTTTACCTCGTAATCGCCGCCGACTCTCCGCAGAGTATTCAAAAAAGTTATCAGATGTTCCTGAATGGCGTCTTTAACGAAAATGTCGCCATCTGTCGCAATGGCAAGTACCGCAAAAGAAACCGCCTCATTCCGGTCGGGCATTATTCTGTGCTTTACGCCCCGCAGGCGGCCGACACCTTCTATCCGGATTATCCGGTCGGCGCCGAGCTCGATGATTCCTCCCATCTTCTGAAGAAACTTGATTAAATCCATGATTTCGGGCTCAAGAGCCGCGTTTCTTATTACGGTCTCGCCTTTCGCCAAAACCGAGGCGAGAAGCGCGTTTTCGGTAGCGCCAACCGAAGGAAAACGCAGGGCGATTTCCGCACCGTGCAAGCCGTTCGGAGCCGTCGCCCGGTAGGAATTATCCGAAACGGTGATTTCGGCGCCGAGTTTTTTAAGCGCTTCAAGGTGGATATCGACGGGCCGGGCGCCGATTTTGTCGCCGCCCACAACCGGCACTTCGGCTACCCCCTTGCGGGCAAGAAGAGGCCCCAAGGCCAGAATAGGCAGCCGGTTGCGGCGGGTAAGCGAACGAACCTCGGTACTTTTTATGACCGGCGTTTTGATGGAGACGGTGTTGCCGTCTTTCAAAACTTCACTGCCGAGTTCCTCGCAAAGGCCGATGGTGATCGCCGTATCACCTATCAGCGGAAAATTTTCCAAAATCGAAGTTTCTTCGGAAAGCATCGAAGCGACCAAAAGCTTCGTCGCGGCGTTCTTTGCGCCGGCAAGTTTTATTTCGCCCTTCAACGGCTGCCTGCCTTTAACGATAAACTTCATTGTTATTATCTTGTCCCTCCAGTATACTATTCGAAAACCTCCATGAAAAGACGCCTTCGGAACATTCTCTTTTCGATTTTCGTCCTGTTTTTCATGGTCCTCGGCGGTTACCTTATCTTCATCGCTCAGGGTTTCGTCGTAAATCTTAAAGAGCTGAGAATCGAAAAAACCGGCGCCATTTTCCTGAAATTCGCGCCCCGGGATGCCGCTCTTTCGATAGACGGCGAAAAAACAGATTATACGCAGAGCGGCTTCCTGGAATCGAACGGCCTCATCGTAAAGGACCTTGTTCCCGGCTCGTACGACCTCAAGCTTTCCAAAGACGGATATCACGACTGGGGAAAAAACCTGGAAGTTCAGTCGGGACTTATCACTTCCGAAAGCCACATCAATTTATGGCCGAAAACACTGCCGGCCGAAACGTTGATAAAAGAAAACGTCAGGGATTTTTGGCTGACGAGCGAAGGAGTCGTCCATAAAAACGGCAATAACCGGATAATCTTCAACGACCTCGTAATAAGAGGCAATGATGTCGCCCTTTCCGACAGCGACTCGAAAATTCTGATTACGAAAGAAAGAGAAGATTATTTCCTCGTTGACCTTAAGGATTCCCGCTCGGCCGTAAACCTCACCCATCTTTTCAACTCCCTCAAACAGCGTCAGCTGGCCCTTTCCGGCACCGTCCCCATAACGGAAATTTTCTTTCACCCTTTTAGCCCGAACAAGATAGTTATTGCGAGCAAAACCTCGCTTTATACGATTGACGTAAAGAAAGTCGAAATCGACAAGCTCGTCACCCTGGACGAAATAAAATCGGTGGCTTTGAGCGTAAGCGACGCCTTAATCCTCGACGGAAACGACGACCTTATGATAATAAACCTCCCTCTCAAAACCTCCCTTAACGAAAGGGTAAAAATGGAGCCGGCCGAGATTTTTACGACCAATTCCGACGGCACGAGCGTTTTTGTCCTTACTCCGGCCGGTGAACTGAAAGTTTACAGGCGTTCTCCCGGAAAAACCGATACTCTTGCCGCGAACGTCCGGGAATTTGAAATTTCTCCCGAAGAAAAAAGAATCGCTGTCATAACACTCGGCAACGAACTCAAGATCGCCTATCCCGAAGAATTTGAAGGAGACGTAAAAAGCGAGGCCGGGACGATTGTTAAAATCCCGGACGCGTTCCGGGGAAATATAAGAAAAGTAAGCTGGCTCGCCGACTCCCCGAATTACCTGATGCTTTTGGAGGGAAACGACTTAATCGTCCAGGAAATCGACACAAGAATGCCCGCAAACCGCCACCTTCTCCAAAGCGGAGTTCTCGATTATGAAACGGAAGGCAAAAATATTTATATCCTGAAAGTAAACGGCGAGCTTACCGTTTCCTCCACTGCTGAGGGCGTCTAGCCTTGCGAAGGCCGGGTTTTTTTCGCTCCACCATCCGCGAGTCACGGGTAAGATACCCGAAAGCTTTGAGGCGGGGCCTAAAACCGGAATCGAACAAAATAAGAGCGCGGGAAATTCCCAAACGCACCGCTTCGGCTTGACCCGAAAGGCCGCCGCCCCTGACTTTTACGGTCGTCTTCACGCCGGTTAGAGTCAATTTATCGAAAGGAGCGTTGATAACGCCTTGTTCTTTCTTTGTCGGAAAGTACTTTCCGAATTCCTTGTCGTTCACCGTAATATCGTTTTTGCCGCTTCCCGCCGCGGGGAAAACCCTCACCCTTGCGATGGCGGTTTTCCTCCGGCCCACGGCCTCGAAGTAACGCTCGGTTTTTTGTTTTTTGGCGATTTTTACCGTCATGATCGATGATTATTCTATAACGAGCCTTTTCATTCTATTCTTCAACAGTCTGTTTTTGGGAAGCATAAGACGCACTGCGTTTTGAAGAACCCAATTCGGGTTTTTTTTGAAAATTTCCGCGTAGGTTCTTCGCTTTAGGTGGCCGAGCGGGCCGGTGTGGCGGTAATAAATCTTCTCTTCCGATTTTCTGCCGCTTATCGCCAGGCTTTTAATGTTTTTTACGAAAACTTCGTCGGCGCCGGGAAGACGCGGCTCGTAATCAGGATTTTTCTTACCCTGAAGAATTACCGCTATTTCCGATGCCAGCCGGCCTAATTTTTTCCCCTTTGCGTCGAATGTGTATTTCATACGAATTCTATAACCGCCATTTTTGCCGCGTCGCTCTTCCTGACTTTCAGGTGCTTTAAAATCCTGGTATAGCCGCCTTTCCTTTCCTTGTAACGCGGCGCGATGTCGTTGTAAAGCTTGTAAGCCAAAGGCTTCGGGAGATTTTTAAGAAGGAGACGGAGCCCGGCAAGGTTCTGGCTTTTGCCGTAGGTTACCAGCCGGTCAACGTAAGTCTTTATTTCCTTTGCCCGCGCTTCGGTGGTTAAAATCCGTCCGTCCCGCACCAGATTACCGGCGAGCACTTTTAAAAAAGAGCGGCGTTCGCTCTTCTTGCGGCCGAATTTCCTCCCCTTTTTTAAATGTCTCATGCCAGTGTTGTTAAAACTTACGAGCTCAATGCGAAGTAAATTTTACCACAACATTGAGCACTCTGAGATTTATCGAAGAGTTACCTTATTTGTTTAAGATTTCTCTTTCTTCGGTCTTCCTTTTTTCTTCTTCTCTTCTTTTTTGCCTTCCGGTTCATTCATGACTTCGGCCCTCGTCACTTCAACCAAAGAAACTTTTTCGAAGTGGTCCTTCAAGATATTGGCCGCTTTGTGAATCGCTTCCGATGGACTAATTGTCCCGTCCGTTTCTATCCTGATTTTAAGGCAGTTATAATCGGTGCGGTCGCCGACTCTCATGTTTTCAACCGAAAACTCAACCTGCTCCACCGGAGAAAAAATGGCATCAAGGACGATAGTGCCGACATTCAACCGTTCCAAGCGCCTCGATTCGGCCGGCACGTAACCCAGGCCTTTCTCGACGATAAGCTCCATGTCGAGTTCGGCTCCTTTTTTAGTGAGAGTGGCAAGATGTAAGTCGGGATTCACCACCTTTACGAGAGTGGTGGATTCGATATCGCCCGCCTTCACTTCACGCTCGCCTTTTACCGTAAGCTTCAGCGTCTGGGGCTCGTCGGCAAGAAAATGAAATCTTACTTTTTTGAGATTCAAAATAAACTCGACTACGTCTTCAATCATTCCGGGAATGGTCGAAAATTCGTGGTCGGCGCCTTTCACCTTGATTTGAGTAATGGCGGCGCCGGGCAAAGACGAAAGCAAAACCCGCCTTATGGCGTTTCCCAAGGTTACGCCATAGCCGGTATAAAGGCCTTCAACGTGAAAAACTCCGGACTTTTCGTTCTCGGAAATCTTTTTAACTTTTAATGTTTCGCTAAGATAGGAATATTTCATAAGCCGTTTTTATCTTGCGTAAAATTGACCAACCAAATTGATGTCAAAAGAAACGTTAATATCTTCCGATTTAGGGTGTTTTATACATTCGCCTTTCAGATTCTCCTTGTCAAGTTTTAACCAAGAAGGGGGTTCATATTGTTTGAGTTTCATCCCCAATTCTTCGAACATTTTCCCGGGCCGCGACTCGGGGCGAATCGAAATTACGTCTCCAATTTTAACACTATAGGAAGGAATTGTCACTTTGCGGCCGTTAACGACGATGTGGCCGTGCGAGATAGTCTGCCTCGCGACCCTCATCGAAGAAGCCAAACCCAAAAGAAACAAAACCCTGTCAAGCCGTTTCTCCAAAACAACGAGCGTCTTCTCAAGCGGTCCCTTGAAAAGATTTCTCATTTGCTTGCCCGAAAGACCGTAAGTTATCTGGATTTTCTGTTTTTCCTGAAGCTGTTTGCCGAATTCGGAAATGCTCCTCCGGCGGCGAGCCTGACCATGGACGCCCGGCCGGTAAGGACGGCGAATCATCACGCATTTGGGGCTTGAGCATCGCTCTGCTTTTATGAAAAGTCTCGTACCAAGCGATCTTTCTTTTTTTTCTTTTATCCTTTGCATATTTTTAAACTCTTCTTGCCTTCTTGGGCCTCGGACCGTTGTGGGGAATCGGCGTTACGTCTTTGATGGATAAGATATTCAAGCCCTTCCCGGCAAGCGAACGGAGGGCGGAATCGCGGCCGGCGCCGACTCCTTTTACGAAAACGTCGATTTTAAAGGGACCGGAACGGCTGAGCTTTTCCGAAATCGCCTCCGCTACCTTGGAAGCGGCAAAAGGAGTGGATTTCTTGGGGCCGGAAAACCCCAAACTGCCGGCCGACATCCAGGCGATAACGTTGCCTTTTTCGTCGGTCGCGGTGATTACCGTATTATTGTACGAAGCCTGAACGTAAACCCGGCCGTTCTCGTATTTTCCTTTCGGCGCAGCGCTCTTTTTTTCGGTAAGCGTGCTCTCGACGGCCTCGGATTCTTTAATAACCTCCTCTTTTGTTTTTTCGATGACTTTTTTCTTACCCATAGTCTATTTCAGTTCAACTTTTCTTCTTCCGCTCCCGGCGGTCTTTCTTACGTTTCCGCGCACCGTTCTGGAATTACTCTTCGTTCTCTGGCCCCGGACCGGCAATTTCCTTATGTGCCTCATACCCCGATAAGCCTTAATGTCTTTCAAACGGTTTATGTTTTGCTTTATGATTTGCCGCAACTCGCCTTCGATTTTAAAACTTTTCTCGAGAGCGGATTGAATCTTACTTACTTCTTCTCCGGTCAGATCTTTGGTCCGCTTGTCGGGATTTATTTTCGCTTCGGCTAAAATCCGAAAAGCCGACGTCCGACCGACGCCGTAAAGATAGGTTAAGGCGATGTTTATTTTCTTTTCGTCGGGTATGTTTATTCCGATGATTCTCATGGTCTTGGTTTAACCCTGTCTTTGCTTGTGTTTGGGAGTCTTGCAGATAACGTAAATGCGCCCGCGACGGCGGACAATCTTGCAATTATTGCAGATTTTTTTAACTGAAGCTCTTACTTTCATACATGCCAATGTTGTTAAAATTTACGAGCTCAATGCGAAGTAAATTTTACCACAACATTGAGCACTCTGAGATTTATCGAAGAGTTACCTTTTCAATAATGTAATCCTTCGACAAGCTCAGGATAAGGTTTGCTGACTAAATTTTCTGCGTCCTCCGGACTTGAAAATTCAGAGCAAGACCTTACATTCTTCTTACAATCCGGCCTCGCCTGTCGTTCAATCCCGGCATTTCAATAATGACCCGGTCGCCGGGAATTACCCGAATGTGGTTGATTTTCATCTTACCGGCCAAGTGGGCTAAAACTTCGCCACCACCGGCAAGTTCCACCCGAAAGAGCAGGCCCGGCAATGCTTCCTCGACGATGCCTTCTATTTGTATGCCTTTGTCTCGTTTCATCAGGCGATGTCAGTTTGAAATCCTAACAAAATAGGCAAAATAAGTCAATTGAGGATTATTTTTACCTTGTCGGGGTCCACCGGCACTCTGTTCACCCAGAAGGGCCAGAGAGAAATGTTCGCCCGCTCCAAGCCGGAAAGGAAAAAGACGGTTTTCCTCAGTTCCTCTTCGTTCTGACCGGCGAATTCCTGCTTCAGTTCTTCAACGTTAAGGTCCGGCTCAAAAACCACCTCCCCTTCAACCGGAAAAACCACCGAAGTCTCGGCAAAATCAATGTTTGCCTCGCCGTAATCTATCGAAAATTCTTTCACCCTCGTACCGGGGTCAACGGTTTTCTGGGCGTCGGAAACAACGGCGCCTTTTAACATTTCTTCCTCAAAAACAAGGTAGCGAAGCTCGGCCTCGGCAAAAATGCGGAAAGTTCCTTCGTCGCCGCCCGTCTCGATTTTTTCGGTCAAAACGTCGAACTCCCGGGCATTCGGAAAAACCTTGAATTTATCGGAGAGCAAAATAAGCACCTGAGCTTCGAGAACTCCTTCCAAGTCCGAAAACAATTTCGTTTTCCCTTTGCTTATGTCTTCTTCGGTCGGCACGGCTTCTTCCCCTACGAAACCGCCGCTCATCGCTTCAACGGAGTCGGCATAAAAACCTTCGTACCGCGGGTCGCCTTTAAATCCGGGAATCCGCCAGTATTTTTCCGAAGCGATGTTGTAATCTTCGCCCGCTTCGCCAGCCGTAACTTTTACGCTGATTTTGGATGGGACAATTTTCCCGTTCTCGATTTTCGCGCCGGGAATGGTCATCCGTTCGTCGAGGCGAAATATTTTCCCGCTCGGAGAAAGAAACCTAGTTGTCGCGACAAGCACCTGGGATTCGGAACTGTAAGCGTTGTAAACCGTAAGAATGCCTTTTGCTCTTCGTTCGACTTTTTCCCGGCCGGAAGCGGGAAAACTCAAACTCAAGTTTCCTTTCGCTTTGAGAAGTTCGGCGGGAAGAATCATTTTCGTCCCCTGAGCGGCGGCAACCTGATGGTCGATTGTCGCCTCCACTTCGTAAGCGAAAGTGACCGGAACTTTTTTGAGAATCATCTCCACGGTCGCTTTGGGCAGAATGCGGTTTGCGGCAAACGCGCCGCCTGCGACGACCAAAACCACCAGAGCGAAAGAAAAGGCTCTTTTCAAAATCCGATGCCTTTTGTTGTTTCTGAAAGCTTTTTTGGCCTCAGCCGGCAAAACTATCTTTTTGAACTCGAGAAGCGTTTCTTCTTCCTCTTCTTCCTCTTCCGCAGATTCTTCTTCCGTAACTTCTTCTGCGGCCTCTTCTTCTTCGGCACTTACCTCCGGTATTCTTCTGAACGCCGGTTTCGGCAGAATGTCGGAAATGACTCTTTCCCTCCGCCTGAAAACAGGGTTAAAGGCCTTAATTTTAGCGAGAGCCGCAAGCTCCAAAGTCCTGTCGTCAACCGATTCAATATGGAGTTCCTTATCCGCCGTCAAACTTTCTCTTCTTAAAACATGAAAATTATTTACCGATGAGGCCAGGACCGAATCGCGGGGAATATTCAAAACGACGATATGGCTCTTGGCTTCAATCAGCCGGTGAACGGCAACGTCAAGGTCTTCGTTTTTATCGAGAAAGAATTTTTTTTCGGTTTTCATATGTTATACGGTCAGTGTTTTGCCGTAAGCCACCTTGCCCTCCGGGCAAGAAGGTCGTTCAAGAATCCATACTGGGGCGGGGAATAAACGTGAGTGATGAAGGCAAGAACGTTATCGGCGTTTAAAAACGGCGCGCTTTCTTGATTCATTATAACACCGTAACCCTGCTCTGTAAGCAAATTTTTGAAATTAACGAGTTTCATCCGGGGTCCGAGAAATTTGCCGACAAGCACTGACGGCAAATTGAAACCGAAGTAAAAATCGGGCTGCCGGCCCCGCCCTCCCGACCTGGGAAGAAGTTTCAATAAATTCTGAATTTCTTCCCTTATCATGCCCTCTATCGCTTTTTTTATCTTTCCGGAGGGCGGTTCTTTATCGAGGGACAGGAGAATTTCGGCGGCGACGCCGGTCGAAACACCGAAGAAAACGGCGATTTTTCTCAAAATCAGGCCGCTTCCCCACGGCAAAACCTTCAGGTGAAGCCAGTCCTCTTCGCCGTTTGCGAAAACGTTGGTGGCTTTGTCGCCGACGAGAACGAAATAATCGGAAGGCGGCGGAACCGAAAGCCCGAGAATCCCGCCGCTCTCGACAAGAATCTTTTCCCTTCCCCAATGCTCCATTTTCTCGATGAGCGCCTCGAGGTCCCGGTGGATGAAAGTTCCCCGATAGCGGAAATAAAGGTTCGCGCCTTTAAAGCCTTGCGGATTAAAAACCCGGGATTGCCCCAAAGAAACTTCCCTTATTTCGGCTCCGGCAAGAATCAAATCCAGGTCGTGAGCGCCGAGTTTCTTCGAAACCGTGCCCCGGTAACGATTCAAAAACTCCCAAAGACCGCGGAAAACGAGAGTGTCGATTTCGGTCTCGCTGATCGGTTCGTCCGGCTCGCTTCTTTTTAAATGAATTGTGCTTTCAATCGTAACGGCTTTATCCGACCCCACCGCCAGAATCACTTTATCGACGGGAAAAAGAGGTTTTTTGATTCCTTCGAAATTCTCAACGAAACCCGTGCCGTAAACGTTTATTTTTTTATCCTTGTTTCTGATTTTTGCCCTGGTCACGCCAAAGCCGAAGCCGAGATCTTCTATAACCAAAAAGGACTCCTGCTCTCTTTTCGGCAGTTTCTTCAATCTATCGAAAAGTTCGCCAACCACTATGTTAGTAGTATAGCCCTAACGAACGAGCGCCACAATGCTCGAAGGTACGCTGTTTCTTTTTCCCTTATTGAGATAAAAATCAATCCGCCCCCCGAAATATTTTTCGGCCTGGGCAATCGTTCTGGCTGGCGGTTTGCCCGCGACGTTCGCCGACGGCGCGACGAGCGGTCCGGTCTTTTTCAAAAATCCGCGAAGCCGTCCGTTGCGGGGCAGACGAAAAGCAATCGCCCCCGTGCCGCGATGAATGTAAAAAAACTTCTTGCCCTTCACCGGTAAAATCACGCTTACCGGTCCGGGTTTATCCCGAGTTTCGCCGAGGGACCAGAGCACTTTAAGAATTACGAGGTGCTCTTCGCTTATCTTCACGCCGAATTTTTTCAAATCGTCCAAAGACGATATCAAAACAATGAACGGTTTCCCCTTCTCCCGCTCTCTTACCCGATAAATTCTCTCGACCGCTGCCCTGGAAAGAACCGAGCCAACCAGACCGTAAACGGTATCGGTCGGCATTACCCCGATGCCGCCCTTTTTCAATATCTTCACTATTTCTCTGGATTTCATTGTCTGACTCGTTTAATTTGCTTCTAATTTATTAATCATAATGCCTTTCTCTAAAAACGAAAAGGTGGTATACTTAAGTAGACCACCTATGTCGAAAACCAGCAGGAAAAACTTTGACGGGGAATTTAGAAAAGAAATTTGGAAAGTTTTCTGGGCGGAAATCGCAAGAGCGAGAAAAACCGGTCCGGCCGGTTTCCTCTCGCGGTTCCTAACCGAAGAAGAACGAATTGTTCTGGAAAAAAGACTGGCCGCTCTCTATTTTTTGAAACGCGGTGAGAGTTTGAGAGAAACCGGCAAAAAAGCCGACGTCGCCAAAAAAACCGTAATTTTCATCAAGCGCGGCTTGAAACAGCTAAATTACAAAAGGAGAGTTTATTCAAAAACTCCCGGAAAGAGCAAGCTCAAACAGTAGCCCAAGTCCTATAGGACAGGGCGCTGGGATTCTCTAAAAACCAAACAAATCCAAGGGTGGTATACTTAAGTATACCACCTTACCTTACCAAAGCGCGGCGCAAGAGTGATTTGTCTGCTATTCAACGGTTGCTCTGATTCTACGGACGCCGGCTGACGACGCTTCTTCTTTAATAATTTTGAATTTGCCGATTTCGTCGGTGTGGGTCACGTGAGGCCCGCCGCAAAATTCCTTGCTCCAGGCACTCTCGAGCGTTTTCCCGACATAGTAAACTTTCACCCGGTCCGGATACTTGCCTTTGAAAAAATGGAGAGCGCCGGTTTTTTCCGCCTCTTCCTTCGACATCTCCTTAAAACCAACCGGCAAGTCTTCCTTTATTTTCTCGTTAACCAGCTTCTCCGCCTTTTCGATTTCCTCTTTCGTCATTTTCCGCGGAAAAGTAAAGTCAAACCGTGTCCGCTCGATCGTAATGTCCGAACCGCGCTGGGCAACTTCCGGCCCCAGCACTTCCCGGAGCGCCTGATTCAATAAGTGAGTGGCGGTATGGAGCCGTGTCACTTTTTTCAGTTCTTCCCCGTCCCCGGCTTTTAGTTCACCGGTGTCCAAAACGAGGCCGTGGCCGCCGAACTTTTTTTCCTGACCGGCCCGCGATATTTCCTGATGCTTCTCGAATTCCTTGTCGAAATCTTCACGGCGAAGCTTCTTGGCCTTATCTCCGCCCAGCTCTTTTATAATCTCGTAAGGCAAACCGTAACTCGAAAAAATGTTGAAAGCCCTTTCAACGTCCAAATCTTCTGTTTTTTTGAGTTCCCTTAACCCGATCTCCAGAGTTTTTTCGAAACGCTCCTTTTCGGCGTTAAATTCCTCAAGTACTACTTCACCGTTAAGTTCGGAATAAAAAGCTTCGTAGTTTTCGAAAACCTCATCAAAAACATGCTGAGGATCAATCGTGTTGCCGGCAAGATAGAAATGGGTAACGAGACGGCGAATCAGCCGGCGCAGAATGTACCCCGCTTCCTTGTTTGAAGGACGCACCCCGTCGGAGAGAAGAAAAGCGATGCCTCGGCTGTGGTCGGCTAAAATCCGCTTCGTTTTCTCGTTAAGTTTCTCCGGCAGAAATTTCATGAGTGGCTTGAACAAGTCCGTCTCAAAAATTGTCGGCACGTTTTGCGAGACCATCGCAAGCCGCTCCAGGCCCATCCCCGTATCCACGCCCGGCGTTTTCAGTTTTTCCAAACCGCGAGGCGAACTGTAGTATTCGTTGAAAACAATGTTCCAAATCTCCACGCCGCGAACGTAAACTTCCGTCGTCGGCCCGCAGGGTCCCTCACTGCCGGTCGGCCCCCAAAAGTTATCTTCCCGTCCGAATTTTCTCACGTCGGTAACGCCCAAAGCGCGCCAAACCTTTTCCGATTCCTTATCGGGCGGCACGTCATCGTCTCCTTTAAAAACGCTCACGTAATCTATTGGGAGCTTCATCTCCTTGGTGATGAATTCGTAGGCATATTCTATCGCTTCTTTTTTGAAATAGCCGCCAAAAGAAAAATTGCCGAGCATCTCGAAAAAAGTGAGGTGAGATTCGTCGCCAACTTCGTCGATGTCCGAAGTCCGGAACGATTTCTGAATCGAGGCCGTGTTCTTACTTCCGAAATCCTTCACCGGGTCGAGTTCGCCGGTAAAGTGCCGTTTGAACTGCTGCATACCGGCGGTGGTCAAAAGTACCGAAGGGTCGTCGGGAATAAGCGAGGAAGAAAGCACGATTGCGTGTTCCTTTCTTTCAAAAAATTCCAGAAAAAGTTTTCTTATTTTTTCCGAATTCATGCCAAATTTATTAAAATTTGCGAACCTTTGGTGAAGTAAATTTTACCATAAATTTGAGCACTCTGAGGCGCACCGAAGAGTTACCTGTTATTCACTATGAGAACCTTAAGCTCGGCGAGCATTATTTTGGCGCTCCTGATTTCGGAGACGGTGTCCGCTTCAAGAACGGTCTTCTCGGCCCGGTCGAAAAGTTCATAAATTTCCGTCGCTACCTCCCGGGTTATGTTTTTAGCTCTTGCGACATTCACCAAATCGTCGAACTGAATCCTCAAAGAAAGGTTGTCTTCCTTAATTTCCTTCTTCAAGCGGGTTTGGCTCAAACCGTTTTGGGCGGCGGCTTGGGCCGCGGCCGCCTGGCCGAAAGCCGTTGCGAGCTGTCCTTCGCCCATAAGATTGCCCGCCTGGGTGAGATAAAATTCCGCTCTTTCCAGGAGCTCGCCGACCGATTTCGAAGAAACATATTCGTCCGACGAAATTCTCGTCTTCAGTTCTTCTGTCGCTTTTTCGGCTTCGTAAATCAGTTTGGTAAGCGACTCTTCTTCAACCACGCCGCCGTTGCCGTTCTGGAAAGTGCTCTGACGAACGATATTTAGTTCGCTTTTCAGGTCGCCGTCGGATATTCTTTCTCTTATTTCGTCGAAAATACCGAGGTCGGCGGCGTCTTTTACGGGCAGGAAGTCGAGATGAGGCGTTATTTCTTCCGGCTCCGCCTTGAATCGCCCCTCAAAAATAGAAGTCAAATCGGTTTCCAATTCCCTGATTTTATCCTTGATTCCGTCCGGTACTTTTCCTTCGATATAGTTCAAAACATAAACAACTCGAAGTTCTTTCAGGGGATTTTCCTTGAGAGCAAACAAAACATTTTCCACCCGGGTCTTGAATTCGTCGGGCGAATCGAACTTGGTTACCGCCTCGGCAACCGCAGTCTCGAGTTCTGTCCTTGCGGCGGCAAGTTCCTCTTTGACCCCGGCAACGCCCTCGAGGTCGCTGAAAACCTCTTCATGTTTGACAATCCGGTCCATAAGAGCGTCCAAGAGTCGGTCTACGTTTTCGTTCCCGCTCTTATCACTAAGAGAAGAAATTCTCTGCCGCAACCGCTCGGCGTTCTCTTTGTAATTTTGAAGAGCGAGAATCAAGCCTTTTTCGTTTTCTTTTTCCTCCAGGGCTTTGATTTCGGCCGCGATTTCGTTCAAAACTTCCGTCTCAAAAGACGCCTTTCTCTCGTTGCCGAACGAAAAAAACCGCCGGATTCCCCGCTGCCAATTCTTCAGAAAGTAAAGCGCGTCTCCCGGCAGAAGCTTCGGCTCTTTAAGCCCCAAATCCTCAAAAGTTATACCGCTCCCGCTTTCGTCTCCCTCGTGAGCAACCGCACTGAAAGGAACGGCGATAAGGATAAGACCGAATATCAAAACCGAAAGAAAAAGTTTCTTCATATCTCAATAACCTTCAAGTTTTTTCGCTTCATGATGCTGTCTGATTCTTTCAAGCGACTTGGCTTCAATCTGACGAATTCGTTCGCGGGTGACGCCGAAAACCTTTCCCACTTCTTCAAGGGTGTGAGTAATATTATCCTCAAGACCGAACCTCATCGAAAGTATTTTTTGTTCGCGCTCCGTAAGGTCGTTCAAAATCCCCCGGATTTGGTCCCGTAGAAGCGCCTGGCTCGCCAGCTGGTCGGGACTCAAACTGGATTCGTCTTTGATGAAATCCGACAAAGTGGAGTCTTCGCCTTCATCTCCGACCGGCGACTCGAGAGATATCACTTCCTGGGAAATTTTCTGGATGTAGCGGATTTTTTCGACATCGAGACTCATTTCGGTCGCGACTTCCTCCGGAAGCGGCTCGCGGCCCAGCTCCTGCATCAGGCGCCGCTTGGCCTGGGTGTATTTGGTAATCGTTTCAACCATATGAACCGGAATCCTGATGGTCCGGGAATAATCGGCAAGGGCCCGGGTTATTGCCTGCCGAATCCACCAAGTGGCATAGGTGGAAAACTTGAAACCTTTTTTGTAGTCGAACTTATCAACCGCCCGGGAAAGACCGATGTTCCCTTCCTGAATCAAATCGAGAATGGAAAGATGGGGACTGCGATTCACGTAGCGTTTGGCAAGCGAAACCACAAGCCTTAAGTTTGCCTGCACCAGTTTTTTCCTTGCCATTTCGTCTCCTCTTTCAATCCTTTTAGCAAGTTCTTTTTCCTCTTTGGAAGTAAGAAGGGGGGTACGGCCTATTTCCTTCAGGTACATTTGGACGGCATCGGGCAGGTCCGGCTCAAGCCGGGTCGCGTCGGTGAGCTCCTTGGCGCTTATGTCCTCCACGCCGCCGGTCATAATCGAGCCCGATTCCCTTACCTTAATGCCCTCCTTATCGAGCCGGTCGTAAACCTTCTCGAGAAACGAGAGATTTTTTTCAATGTTGGGAAAATAATTCAGCACCTCCGCATCGGTCAAAAACCCCCTTACCCGACCCCGCTCGACGAGATACTGGAGCGATTCTTCGAAGTCTTCCGGCGGTTTCTTCTCGATTCTCTTCCGCTTTGGAACTTTCTTTAAATGCTTTCTGTTCTTGGTTCTGGTTTTCTTCCTTCTCGCCGTTTTCTTCCTTTTTATCGTCTTTGTCTTTTTTCTCTTTACGGTTTTCTTCATGGTTTTTACTTAAGCTCGTTTATTTTTCTTGCGACGACGTTGAATCTCACTATAACATCGGAAAGTTTTCCGCTCTCGCCTTTTGCTTCGGCCGAACGGATTTCTTCCCGCAACTCTTCCAGTTCGCGCTTCAAGGATTCTATCTGAAGCTGGCGTACCAGTTCGTTGAATTCCCCGGTTAACGCTTCTTCGTCTTTGTCGGCAAATTCATAACTGCCCCGCAGTTCGAAAAGTCCTCCTTCTTCCACCTTGGGGTCGGCCAAAATTTTGCGATACCTTGCGGGCAGCCATTCTTCGTAAGGAGTAAGATTAGACCGAAAAACCGGATTTGTAAAAGCGAGCGAGAGTAATCGGGCGGAAATCAAATCCATCCTTTCTTTCTCTGCCGGAGCGCCGACCGCCGCCGCCTCGGGTTCGCTCTTTTCAACGAGCGGAAGGTTTTCGAGTTCGTTCGAGAGAGCGACTTCCGAAATTCCGGAGAAACGGGAAAGTTCCTTCAGCCATTCACTCGCTTCCACCCTGCTTCTCAAGCCCTGAATTTTCGAAAGCATTTTCCGGAGAACTCTTTTCTTCTCCGCGATGTCTTTCCCCAGACCGGCGAAGTGATGCTCAAAAACGCTTCTCAAAGCCGGCGTGGCGCCTTCAATCGCCCGGGTGAGATATTTTTCGTCGGCGGCTGCCGCTTCCGCCGGGTCTTTAAATTTACCCAAATCCACCACCTTGGCGTGGAAATCATAATTGTTGAAAATATCGAGCGCCCGCTCAAGAGCACGCTCTCCGGCATCATCGTTGTCGAAGCTCAAAATCACCGTATCGGCGACGCGCTTCAATCTCGCCAGGTGGTCGCCGGTTAGCCCCGTGCCGGAAACAGCAACGACGTTCTTTACTCCAGTCTGCCAGGCCATCAAAAAATCCATCTGGCCTTCAACGATGAAAACCGTGCGGCTCCCCGCAATTTCGCCTTTTGATTTGTCAAAACCGTATAAAATTCGGGATTTCGAAAAAATGGGCGTCTCCGGCGAATTCAGGTATTTGGGCATTTTCGACCCTTCCTCGCGGAGAAGCCGGCCGGTGAAAGCGACGGTTTTGCCGAGCGAATTGGAAATGGGAAAAATAAGCCGTCCCTGAAACCGGTCGCGGTAAAGACCGTCCAAATTTTTGTTGGCAAGGCCCGCTTTCACGACATCCAGAACGTCAAACCCGAGCTTGATGAGATGGAGAGTGAGTGATTCGCCGCCCGGAGCGAAACCGAGCCCGAACTCTTCGATTGTCTGCGGAGCAAGGCCTCTTGCCTTCAAATATTTCCGGGCTTCTTCGTTCTTCGAAAGCTCGGCCGCGTAAAAAGATTTGGCTGATTCGTGAATCTTGTAGAGAATTCCGAACTGTTTCTCCAAAGCGGGGTTTAGGGTAGCAATCGCCACTCCGGCTTTCTCGGCCAAGAACCGAATGGCTTCGGGAAACTCCAAATTCTCGTGACGCATCACGAAAGTTATCAAGTCGCCGCCCAAGCCGCAGCCGAAACAATGCCACATTTTCCGTTCGGGCGAAACAACGAAAGACGGCGTCTTCTCGGCGTGGAAAGGACAGAGCGCCTTGAAGTTCTTGCCGGCCGGGAGAAGTTTCAGGTAAGAGCGAAGGAAATCAACCAAATCCAACCTCTCTTTAATTAGGTCGGTCTCACGGGTCATCAATTGGAAGTTTACCCCGTTAGAGACGCTCTGCCAAGAGGCGTAGCTATGATTGCCCTGAAGCAACGCCGAAATCTATTCCACTATAATCTTACCGAAGTTTTGGGCATTCAGGTGGTTGTGGTAATTCCAGTTGCCGGCCTCGCTGAAAGTAAACGACCAGGAACCGCCGGCGGGAATGGCGCGGCAAGCGTCGAATATCCCCGCTTCCTCGGCCGTGCCGCATTTTTCGATATCCGAACCCGGATAAACTTTATGGGTGGGATGCATCGCCGAAGCCGGCCAAAAATCCATGGAGCTCCGGTTCTCGAAAACAACCGTGTCGCCGACCCGGACCGTAAGCGCGGCCGGTGAAAAACCGCTGTCGGTAAAAACAACTGTGTTTGTCTCGAGCGTCCCTTCGGAAACCGGAACACTGACCGGCGCCTCGTCAGCCCTGCCCATAACCAGAAAAACAACGACAACGATTAAAATAACGGCGGCAACCGCAAGAATAATCATATTTTTCCCGTTCATATTCATAGAATAATTTTACGACCTTTTTATGATTTTTTGGGTAAAAAACCCCGCTCCGACCAAGATCGGAGCGGGATTAAAACGAGCGCGGAGTTATCTCCTCCTTCTCTTCGCTGCCTTTCTCTTCTTCGGCGCCGCCTTTTTTCTTTTTTTTGCTGCCATTTTCTTTAAATGTGTTTGCGACAGTCGACCAAGTTGCCGCTGAGTTCTAAAAATTGTCTTACATCTTAATTATATACCTTTAGGTTACGTGTTTTATAAAATTCTGTGGATAACTCCGCAAAAATTTAAAAAATAGAATTTTCCGCGGAGTCTTTCTGTAAAAACAGCAACAATTCTATAAACGACGCGGGTCCCGGAGTTGAAAAACTCACGGGACCCGTTGCTGTGCGCGGGGACACGTCTTCGTCTCGTCACTTGATGACGCGGACGAAAACGCTTGGGAGCTTCGTCTTGAGTTCCCTCGCCTTTCCATCGGCGAGGCGGGAGTGCTCAGCCCGAGCACTGCGCCTACCCTCGACGTCGGAGAACCCGCCGTCGTCCCGGTCGAAGAGCTTCTCCCGGTAGACGATTCCCCGACCGCGGGAGTTCATGCCCGCGAAGTCGAGCCAGTGCTCGACATGCCCGCCGCTACGGAGCACGGCCACTCCCTTCTTCTTGCCGGAAACGACCCGCATCGTCACCGCGATCTCCTCCCAGTGCCTCTTCTTCGCAACCTCGACAAACTCGTCGAGGTTCTTCGGCTTCCGCCGGAAGACATCCACGATACCCATGTTACCCGCCTCATAGTAAAGGTGCTTCCTAAACCCAGTGTCTAGGACTTATCCATAGGAAAGCACTTCACACAATAAAAATCAAGGTACGGCAAGTCCCGCGCCAAAAATCAGGAAGCAAACCTGATGATGATGAACGAACCGAGGAAAACCAAAATGCCCCCGATGAAGAAATAAATATTGGGGGTGGAGCGGAACAAAATGTAGCTGAAGAGCACCACGAAAAACGGATACGATATTTCGATTATTGAAGCGGTGGAAGCGTCCAAACTCTTGATGCTCGAAAATATGAAAAAATTGGCGAGAGTCGCGAATACAACGCAGATAGTAATTAAAGCCCAATTCGTCTTACCGAATACAAGAAGATTTTACGTTAAGCCTTCGTTCAAAAATAAGAACGGCAATACAATGACCGCGGCCATTACCGCGCTAACGAACGTCATGGTCATCGGCGCGACGCTGGAAAGGATTTTCTGATCTATCGCATAAATCAAACCCCAAAGGACCGCCGCGCCGATTGCGTAAATAAATCCTGACTCCATACTCTTAATATTATCAAATCTCGTGGCTTGACGCTCCAGCGACCGGGGGGTGAACGCTATTAGAACCTATTTCCTCGTTTCTGTTTCGATAAATAATTTATGTGTTCCTGCGCCGAAGTTCTGACCGGTTCAACTTCGTCGTTAACCAGCTTTCTTAAAATCTCGATGGAAGCGTTTTGGCTGTTGGCCACGGCCCACCTCGCTTCCCACTCTTTATCTTCGATAAGCAACATCAACACTTCAGGAGTTACGTTTTCATTAACGGGGATCGCGCATCTCACCAAAGCGCTTTCGTCTTGTGCAAGTTGCCTAAGTTGCCCAATGGACAAGTTTCCGTCAGCTGCAACCTTCGCCCTTACTTCCTCATCCGGATCTTTGACCAATTTTTCAAGTTCTTCAGCCGACATATTCGTTTCAGTCATACAATTTCTAAAATAATTTTCCTCCAATCACTGGGTTTACTTTGTCGGGAGCAATTAAAATAACATTACCATTTTCATCTGGCACACCGAGCGTTAGCACTTCAGATTCAAAAGAGCCGATTTTTCGTGGCGGGAAATTTACTACTCCCAAGACCAACTTTCCAGCGAGTTCTTCTTTTGTGTAAAGCGCAACAACCTGCACAGAAGAATTCTTAATCCCGATTTCGGAACCGAAATCAATTTTTAGCTTATACGCGGGTTTTCTGGCTTCAGGAAAATCGTTAGCCTCTATAATTTTTCCTACCCTTATGTCCAATCTTTGAAAATCATCAATCGTTGCCATAAATTTATTTTGTCGCTACGGTATGAACAATACTTTCTAGTGAGAATTTCTTGCCCGCAAAATAATCTTTAACCATTTGTTTTATGTCTAAATCTCTAAGAGTCATGTTGTCCATCGCATAAATTTCATCGGGAGAAAACCATTTTGCTTCAGTTACATCATCTTCAAGTTTTCCGCTTGATGTTTCCGAAATATCTCCGATAAAAATAACTTTGATTGCGTGAGGTGTAGCACTAAGTTCTTTCTCAATATCTTTTCTTACTAACGAATAAATACCGAGGAGATGCTTCGGCGTGAAAGAAAAACCGGATTCTTCCAATACTTCTCGTTTAACTGCCTCAACTGGATTTTCACCAACATCAATCCAACCCGCTGGATGATTCCATTTTCCACTATCCGGTCCTTTTCGTTGCGCTTCGCGCACTAAAAGAATTTTCCCATCTCGTTCAAGGAGACCGCCAACTACTCCAAATGTTTGTGTAAATACTCGTGTCATATTTTTATTTAATTAAATCATCAACGCTCACCTAAAGAGCTTTCGCGATTTTCTTAAGGGTATCGAGAGTTGGATTCTGGTTTTTGCCAGCTTTTAATTTTACCGGATATATTTTTTGACTAACCACGCGGAAGGGGCGAGATTCGAACTCGCGGTGCCATTTCTGACACACAGTCTTTCCAGGACTGCCATTTAAACCACTCATGCACCCTTCCTTACCTGATAATTGTGCCTTTGAAATCTTTATTGTTCAATAGCGCCTCCAGGTTTTTCAAGTCTTTGCCGGCCAAGACGACGGAAACAAGTTTATTTTTTTCGGCGAACCGGGCGGCAACCGGGTCGACGGGCGCGTGCGAACTCGGCTTCCATTTTGCCGGAATCAGTTTTCGGTATTTGCGCCAGGTAATTTCGGGAATGTGCTCGGCGTCCTTGTACTTCATAAAATCCTTCGTATAAACTCCGTCCGGCTTCCCCACGATTACGAATTCCTTCACGCCGAAATCGTGGGCAAGAACCGCCGCCACGTAATCGGTGGACCAGCCCGGCCGCCAGCCGGAAGCGATGGTCAAGGGAAATTTCGGTTCCTTAATTTTATAGCGGTTGTCGATTACCACCGGGTCGGCGATATCCCGAAAGATGGTTCGCAAAAGATGGGCATTGGAGCGCGTCGCGTGAATCCCAAGCCAATCCTTGTCTTCGTTTTTTACAGCCGTTACTTTTGCCGCCGCTTCGACGTACATCCGGCTCAAACGGCCGCCGCCCACCACAATCACAAGCCTCCTTCCCTTTTTCGCGTATCGCAAAACGAAGGAGCGGAAACGCCTCAAAAAACCCCAATCAATGTGATCGGGGAAAATAACGGAGCCGCCAAGGGCCATGACGACTATTTTTTGAGACGACTTCATATATTCCTTACAAACTGTAAGTCACAAGACTCATTAGCGCAAGTCCGATTGCCGCATAAAGAATTATCTCGGCAGCGGTCAAAATAAAACCAAGAGGAAAAATAGAATAGAGAAGAACCAATATCACGCCGACCGACTGAAAAAGCATCTTCCGCTTGCCCCACCGGTTGGCTTGAAATTGTTTGTTCTGGAAGTTCCGGAAATAGTATCCCATTCCAATCAAAATCATTTCTATTAAAATTATCGTGAAAGCGATGTGGGAGTCGAGATACTGGGGCAAAATCAGAAAGACCGAAAATCCGATGAGCAGTTTATCGGCCAGAGGATCGTACATGATTCCCCATTCGGTCACTTGGTTGCTGGTACGGGCAAGGGCGCCGTCCAAGGCGTCCGAAAAAGCGGATATGAAAAAAAGAACGGTTGCCCACCGATATTCGCCGGTCGAAAGCAGGAAAGCCACAAAAGGAATGGTAATAAAACGAAAAATCGTGATCTGATTGGGCGTGACGCTTTTCGAAAAAAGCCTAAGAACGGTTGCGGCGAGCAATCTATCGGTCCAGGTTACTTTGTACGGGTCAACCATATTTTTACCAACTGCTTGAGGCGCCGCCGCCTCCGGAGGAACCGCCGCCGAATCCGCCAAAACCGCCGTGGCCGCCGTGACCGCTGCCGCCTATCCACCAGGGATAATGACCGGTTTTTTTACCGCGTTGATAAGCGCGCGAAACCGTAAAATCAAACAGAAGCCCGAGCGGGATGAAAGACACCAAAGCGATGATACCGGTATAGAGAAATCCGAAAATAAAACCCAAAACTACTCCGAAGATACCGCCGAAAACTCCGCCCAGCCACCAGGATTTGGAACGGCCTAAAACGCTCCCGAGCCACACAAACACAAAAAGAAAAAAATATAATATTTTTTCGATAGAATCAAGAAGATCCTTATCGCCGTTTTTTTCGGAGGCGCTGGGTATGACTTCACTGCCGTTTATCGCCGCCATGATTTTATCCGCCACGCCGTTTGCGCCCAAATAATAATTCCCCTCCCGAAAAGCCGGTACCGCCACATTCTGCAATATCCAATAGCTTTGGGCGTCGGTTAGGGCTCCTTCGAGACCGTAGCCGACTTCAATCCGCATTTCCCGGTTTTCAATCGAGAACAAAAAAAGGACGCCGTTGTCTTCGCCCTTCTTTCCGATTCCCCAATCGGCAAAAAGTTCATTGGCGTAATCTTCAACGGTATCCCCGTCGAGCGACTTTATCGTTACGACCGCGATTTCACTGCCGGTCGTCTCGGTAAAACTTTGGAGCTTCGTCTCGAGCGCCGCCTTTTCTTCCGAAGCGAAGACCCCGGCAAAGTCATTTACGAATCCCGAAGGATTGCCGGGACTCGCGTAGGCAAAAGCAACGAGCGGTAAAAAAACTAAAAAAAGTAGTAATAAGCGCTTCACCACCTTAGAACTCCACTGCCGGAACCGTTTCGGCACCTTCCACGGCCTCAAAATAAACTTCCTCGGCAAAACCGAAAAGACCGGCGACGATATTTGTCGGGAAACGCTTTACGGAAACATTTAAAGTCCGCACCGCGTCGTTGTATCTCTTCCGTTCGACGCTCACCCGGTTTTCCGTTCCTTCAAGCTGAGTCATTAATGTTTGGACACTCTCCGAAGAGCGGAGCTGCGGATAATTTTCCATTACAACCAGAAGACGGCCGAGCGCGCTTTCCACTCCGGTCGCGGCCGCGGCTTTTTCGCTGACGCTGCCGGCGCCGGCATATCTCGTCCGGGCTTCGGCTAAAGCGTTAAAAACGGTTTGCTCCTGTTCAAAGATTCCTTTGACCGATTCCACGAGGTTGGGAATCAAGTCGAACCGCCGCTGGTACTGAGTCTCCACCTGCGCCCATTGATTGGTAATATCTTCTCTCTTCGTCACCAGCCCGTTGTAGGCGGCAAGAACGTAAAGCCCGACCAAGACGACTATCGCGACGATAATCCAAAGTGTTTTGTTTTTCATAAAACAATTATACCAAAGTCCTAAAATCAGGCAAATCAGCAACCCGGTCAGCTAGAGGTCTGGCTAAATTTGTCCAGAGAAAAGCCGCGGGTGAGAGAGACTTGGGAAGGTTAGGGATGTTCGAGCTGAAGGTCTTAGGACCGAAGCCGAACTGGCACGTCTCTCGAGCCTGCGGTTTTTCTTTGGCTGACAGCGAATTCTCTTTAGTCAAAAATCCGCACCTCCACCCGGCGGGAAATGCCGAACTCCTTTGCTTCTTCCTTGGAGGGGTACCAAACGTCTACCCAACTGCAGCTGTAACGGGAGTGTTTTCTGTCCTCAACGATGAAGGTTTTGTCGCCGAAAAGCTCGGGAATCTGAATTTCCGTGCCGTAGGACAAACAGTTGTTGGCAACTATTCCGTCCCTTACGCTTCCCCCGGAAGCGGTTGTAAAAGGAGTATCGTCGGTCTCATCGGAACTTGAAGAATAGGCCGTCAAAATCGCCTCGGTTGTCCGGTAAGGCGGCCGGTCGTCGGCAACGGCTTTCGTCGGAAAAAGGCCCCTTATCGGGGTAACAACACCAATGGCTACAAGCATAACCGAGATAAAGCCCGTAATTATCCTCCTTTCTATAAAGAGGAGGGCCTTTCTCGCCCAGGCAGAATCCTTTATTCCAAAAAAAATCGCCCGTTTCATAGGCTTATCCTCCCATTGTACCACCCCCGCCCGGGAAGTCAACCCCCCAACCAAAAACCCTCATTTTATGAGGGTTTTTGGAGTTTTAAGGGGTCTAGTACATCGGCGGGGCCCCTCCTTCCTTTTCTTTCTTCTCCGGAATCTCGGTAATGGCCACCCCGACCGTAAGGTAAGTGGCGGCAACCGAAATGGCGTTCAAAAAAGCGGTTTTGGTGACTTTTAAGGGGTCGATGATGCCCGCTTCCTTAAGATTGGTGATTTTATTGGTTATGGCATTGAAACCCACCCAAACATCCTTCTCGGCGGCCAGCTTCCCGATAATCTCTTCGGGCGTTACGCCGCTGTTTGCGATGATGGCCCGAAGGGGCGCTTCTCTCGCTTTGTTCAAAATAAGATTTACGGCTCCGCTAACCGACGATGATTCCGAAGGGCCGTCCGGCGCGGCGTGGAAAAGAGCCATCCCGCCTCCCGGCACGATGCCTTCTTCCATAGCCGCTCTTGTCGCGTGAACGGCGTCTTCCACTCTTTGCTTAAGTTCTTTCTGAGCCGATTCGGTCGGCGCGCCGACTTTTATCACCGCCACCCCGCCCGAAATCTTGCCCAATCGTTCCTGCAATTTTTCTTTGTCGAAATCGGAATCGGTTGCTTTCATTTGGGCTTTGAGCCGGTGGACTCTTTCTTCGATGACACTCTTCACGCCGCCGCCGTCAACGATGGTAGTCGAGTCTTTGCCGGCGACAACCCGGCGGGCGCGGCCCAAGTCGGCCACTTCCGCGCTCTCGAGCTTCTTCCCCAAATCTTCGGAAATAAAAGTGGCGCCGGTCACAATCGCGATGTCTTCCAGCATTTCTTTTTTCCGGTCGCCGAAACCGGGAGCTTTTACCGCCAAAACGTTGAAGGTACCGCGAAGCTTGTTCACGACCAAGGTGGCAAGCGCTTCGCCGTCAATATCTTCGGCAACGATTAAAAGTTCTTTCTTGCCGGACTGAATTACTTTCTCCAAAAGCGGCAGAAGATCGCTTATCGCCGAAATCTTCCGGTCGGTTACGAGAACGTAGGGCTCCTCTAGCGCCGCTTCCATCCGCTCGGGGTTCGTAATCATGTAGCCCGAAACGTAGCCGCGGTCGAACTGAAGGCCCTCAACCATCTCGTAGGAATTGCCGATGGTGTTGGAATCCTCAACCGTAACCACTCCCTCTTTGCCGATTTTCCCCATCACTTCGGCAATGAGCTTGCCGATTCCGCCGTCTTTGGCCGAAAGAGAAGCGACTTCCTCTATTTTTTTGTTGTCGTTTATGAGTTCTTTCTGGCTTTCCAATTTTTTGACGATGCTCTCGCTCTTTTTCTTCAGTTCTTCGGCGAGCTGGATGACGTTGAAGCCCTTCTCGCGAATGGCTTTTTCTCCTTCTTCAATCATGGCGTGAGCCAAAACCACCGAAGTGGTCGTGCCGTCGCCGACATTGTCGTTGGTCTTGTCGGCCGCCTGCTTTATGAAATCGGCGCCGAGATTTTCGAATTTATCCTCAAGTTCTATCTCTTTGGCGACGGAGACGCCGTCAAAAGTAACCTGGGGCGCACCGTAGCCCTTTTCGATAACCGCCGCCCGCCCCCGGGGACCAAGCGTCATCTTGACCGCTTCGGAAAGCTTATCTATGCCTTTTTTTATGGCGCTTCGCGCCTCTTCGTTGAATAAAATTTTCTTTGCCATGTTGAATTTATTCGATGATTGCGAGGATATCGTCCTCGTCGCCGACCAAATATTTCTTGCCGTCGAGTTCAACCTCATCGGGTCCGTATTTTTTGAACAAGACGACATCGCCGATTTTGACCGACATCGGTGTCCGCTCTCCCTTTTCGCTTAATTTGCCCGGACCGACGGCGAGGATTTTCCCCTTCACCGGTTTTTCCTTCTCGGCCGTCTCCGGCAAAACTATTCCCGATTTGGACTTTTTTTCTTCCTCAATCGGTTCTATGAAAACGTGATTCGATAATGGTTTAAAGTTCATAGGTTTGTCTTTTATTGGCACTCACGACCTTTTATTGCCAATCCAGTTATGATATTTTAGCGGAGCGCCGAAGGTTGTCAAGAGAGTTCCCGGAAGGTAAAATTAAAACTCCTGATGGATACGGGTTGGCTTCAAAAATATCCGCAAAAAAGCTCCGTTCGCGAGGCCTTTGATTTCGCGAAGGAGGCTCACAAAGACAAAAAACGCAATAGCGGCGAACCTTATTTTTCCCATTGCGAGGCGGTGGCCGAAACCGTAAGCGAGTGGGGGCTTGATGATGAGTCCGTTGCCGCCGCCCTTCTCCACGACGTCATCGAAGACACGAGCTATACCCTCCGTGACATCGAAAAGCGGTTCGGCAAGGAAATCGCCTCCATCGTCGACGGCCTTACAAAACTCGACAAAGTCCCCTTCCCGGAAAAGGACCAGAACGTAGAAACCCTCCGGAAATTCATCATCTCCTTCAGCCGCGATTTGAGGGTAGTTATCGTGAAGCTCGCCGACCGGCACCACAATATGTTCACCTTGAAATTTCTGCCGCCCGAGCGGCAGAAAAGTTTTGCCTGGGAAACGAGCGAAATTTACGCGCCGCTCGCCTACCGCCTCGGCATGCAGCGCCTCTCCGGCGAACTGGAGGACCTCACTTTTCCTTTTCTTCATCCCGAAGAATACAAGTGGCTCTTGAAAAACGTTAAGGTAAAATTCGAAGAAAGGGAAAAATACGCCGAAGAACTCAAACCGCTCGTCAAAAAACTTCTTTTGAAAAACAGTATAAGACCGATTGCCGTCGATTCCCGGGCCAAACGCTACTCCAGTTTGTATAAGAAGCTCCACCGCCACGACATGGACTTCGAAAAAATCTACGATTTGGTTGCTCTCCGCATCGTCGTAAAAACAGTCGAAGACTGTTATGCAACCTTGGGGATAATCCATAAAATATGGCCGCCCTTGCCGGGCCGGATAAAGGACTATATCGCAAGACCGAAGCCCAACGGCTACCGAAGCTTACACACCACCGTTTTTGCCGGAGACAACAAAATCACCGAGTTCCAAATCCGCACCGAGGAAATGCACAGAGAAGACGAACTCGGTATCGCCGCCCATTGGGCTTACGAACAAGTAAAGGGCTCGAAACGCAACGGCCGGAACTGGCGGGGCGTGCGAAACCACAAAGAGCTTCTTTGGGTGGAACAGCTCCGCAGCTGGCAGCAGAACATTTCCGACAAGGACTTTGTGGACTCGCTCGCCGTCGATTTCTTCAAGGAACGGATTTTCGTAATTACGCCCCACAACGACGTAATTGACCTGCCCCACGGAGCAACGCCGGTAGATTTCGCTTATCACATCCACAGTGAAATCGGCAACCAGTGTGTCGGGGCGAAGGTAAACGGAAAAATAGTGCCGCTTGACTACGAACTCCGTTCCGGCGACATGGTGGAAATCATGACCCAGCGCGGGAAAAATCCCTCGGAGGGCTGGCTCCGGTTCATTAAAACTTCCCTTGCGAGAGACCAAATTAAAGGAATGATAAGAAAGGTAACTCGTTTTCCGGCAAGCCGCGAGCCCGAGAGTACGGAATTCAAAATAGTTAACCGCGACCGGCCCGGATTTTTGAAAGACGTCACCGGTGAATTCAGCGCGATGAAGATAAACATCACCTATCTCCAAAGCTCCACCGATAAGCGCGGCGTTCTTTCAACCGTGACCGTAAGGACCGAGCCGCTCTCAAAAACAAAAATCGAAAAACTTCTCGTGAAAATAAAAAGCGTGGAAGGCGTAAAAGAAGTAAGCTCCAAATTCAACCGCTAGGGGCTATTCCGTTTCACTCCCAATAACCTTATCGAGCAGATTTTGCCACTCCGCCTCCGAATTGAATTTCACCACTATCTTGCCCCGGCCCTCTTTCCTTTGAATCTCAACCGGATATCCCAATTTTTCCTCAAGGCGTTTTTCCCAGTATTTCGACTCCGGGTCAACCGGTTTCGGAAACTCGCTTTTGGTTTTGGCAACGGTCGTGCCGCTTAAAAACCTTTCGAAGAGTTCGTTTTGCCTTGCCGGATCGGCGGAAGCGAGAATAACCCGGGCCTGGGATTCGTTTATCCGGCCCTCCGCAAGAGCGTCCTGAATATTGCCGGGAAGACCGAGAAGCCGGACGGCGTTTGCGACCGTTTCCCGGCTCTTGCCGATTTTTGCCGCGACTTCCCGCTGAGTAAGATTGAATTCGTCCTGAAGGCGGGCGTAGGCCCGGGCGGCTTCAATCGGATTCAGGTTGCTCCGCTGAATGTTTTCGACGAGGGCTACCTCCAGCTTATTTTGATGAACGTCAAAACGCCTCACGATCGCCGGCACGACCGGAAGACCGATGAGCTTCGCGGCCATGAGCCGGCGCTCCCCGGCAATAAGCTGATACGAAACTTCGGTGCCGGTCGGCGTCTCGTTCTCGATTTTGGTAACGACGAGCGGCTGAATGATTCCGAACTCCCGGATTGATTGGGCGAGTTCCCGCAAATCTTCCTGATTGAAAGCCCGGCGCGGCTGATAGGGGTTCGGCTGTATTTTTTCAACTTCAATATGAAAAATGGATTCATGGGAGCGCTTCGCCGCTCCGCTTACGAGAACCGGCTCTCTGTTTTGAGGCGGTAAAATTTCCCGTTCGGATTCTTTGTTTCCCGAAGGAAAGGTTTGGGGCGCCTTATTGTCTTTTTTCGGAATGAGAGATTCTAAGCCTTTTCCAAGCATTAATTTAATCTTAAGAGTATTCGCTAATAATGCAAATTCGGGCAAATAATTCGAATGCGTCTTATTGGCATTATTCGCTGTTATTCGCGTTATTCGCGATTACTCATAAAACCAAAACAGAGGGGCCTGGCCAAGCTCCGCAGAAAGTTTCCTCCAAGTGAGATTTCGAGTCTTAATAAATAATTAATTAAAGAACACCTCGAAATGTATGAAGTAGTCGTTTCCGCGGATTTTGACCGCACCTACCTCTGTTTTAGTTTGCATGCACGCGCATGAGTCCGTAAACACCCGAAATGAATGAGCGGCCCTTGATTTAGGACCGTACGCTCCCTTCCTCGAGGGCGCCCGAGACACCCCGAAAGCCACGAACTAAGGAAAATGATAAAAGAAGATTAATTTATGTCAAATGTGGAAAAAACCGGTCCGGGAGGGGTTTCTTCCCCGCCAACAACCTCTCTTGCGAGCATTTCGTAGGCCCGAGCACCGGCCGACTGGGGGGCGTATAAAACGACGGGCTTCTGAAAACTCGGCGCCTCAGCTAGGGCAATTGAGCGGGGAATTTCCACTTCGTAGACGCGGTAAGGAAACCGGCGCCGCACCTCCCGGGCAATTTCGCGGGAAAGTTTTTCCCGCTTGTCGTACATCGTAAGGAGCGCCCCGGCTACCTTAATGTCGTGGCCGAGATTCACCTTCACCAAATCTATGGTCTGCAGAAGCTGGCTCAAACCTTCCAAACTGTAGTACTCGCACTGAATGGGAACGATGACCTCGTCGGAAGCCATTAGGCCGTTAATAGTCAAGAGATTCAAACTCGGCCCCAGGTCAATGAGAATGAAATCATAATTGTTCCGCAGACGGCTCACAAAATTTCTAAGATACATCTCGCGGTCCGGAAGATTTACGAGCTCAATGAGTCCCCCGGCCAAATCGGCCGAAGCCGGCGCGATGTCGAAATTCGCGAGAAAGGTTTGCTTTATCACCCGCTCGGGAGCGGCCCCGGCAAGCAAGGCGTGGTAGATGGTTTCGTCCGCCCCGTAGCGCACGCCGCAGCCGACGGTGGCGTTAAATTGCGGGTCGAAGTCAATGAGAAGCACCCTCTTCCCCTGCATCGCAAGATAGGCGCCCAAATTCATCGCGGTCGTTGTCTTGCCGACCCCTCCCTTCTGGTTAAAAATTGAAATAACGCGCGCCATAATTTTAAAACTTCATTTACTATATCGCTTATTTATTGTACTATCAAATAAATTCGGCCAGGTGTTGGAATTGGTAGACAATCGGGACTCAAAATCCCGTGCTCGCAAGGGCGTGAGGGTTCAAATCCCTCCCTGGCCACTAAGTAAACTCTCTTGAACTTCACGACTTGATACGCCAAAATCAAGAGTAGCAAGCCCGTTCTGGGCTTATCTTGTCACCTACGCCACAGGGGGGGGTAGAACCATGAGACAACTGGAGAAGGGGTTGTACCTGCTGGAGGGAGAAGAGATGCCCTGCGGACCAGGAACGATTGACGTCAGACGCAAGGCTCTCCTCTCCACATTTGGTAAAGCGGAGCGGGAGTGGGCCGCCGTTCTCATCATCGGCTGCTCGCAGGAAGTCGGCACATGGGTTGCTGTGGACTGGCCGACGCTCGGCCGAAAGGCAATGGAGAAGGAATACTCCATCGGCAAGCTCTTCGTCGGGATTCGAGGACTCATCAAGATGGGGTTCGTTCGGCGCGTCAGGCCGGGGAACAACATCAGGAACCATCCCGCGTTCTCTCCGGTTCCCAAGTTCGTCCTGCACCTCATGAAGTTGCAGGGCATCACCCCGAAGAACTAGCGAGGGCGGAAACGGTATGCCCCCGCCACAAGCGAAGAAAAGGTGCACGACCCTCCCGGGTACGGCGCCTTTTTCGTATTTGACATATTTTGTAATATGTGGTAAAGTTAAAAAAGCTATTCCCACGCGAGAGGGCTCGTCCCCTCGCCTCACACGGAGGTAGACATCATGAAGTCACGCAGGATTTTCGTCTGGTGCCTCGCGCTCATCGCGCTCGTCAGCGTCGCCGCCTGCGACGACGGCACGCCGACCGAGCCGATCATCGGGATCGAGAACTTCGAGTTCTCGGCGACCATCGAGCGAACCGGGCCGTTGGGCGGCGCTCTCGCGGACCACACCGCGGGCGTCACGCCTCAGTGGAACGATTTCTACTGGCCGATCAGCTCGGTCGGTGAAGAGTACATCGGCCGGTGGAGCACCAGTACCGCCGAGGCACACACCCTCGGTGTGGCAGAAGAATTCGGGAGCATCCAACCGGGCGCCACGCCGCTCGTCATCGAGTGGAACCTCGAGTGGGTGAACGGACCGACGACAAGGCCGGTTCGGTTCTCACCCGCCACGGTGGTTCAGATGAACCGCCGCTACGCCGATGGCGTGGTGGAACGAGTGGACAAGATCGTCTACTTCGTCCGCCCCGTCGGCCCGAACCACTGGCGAGCCGAGTTCCAGATCCCTGCAACGGCGGTAGTCAAACCGAACAGACCGTCGTACCACCAGTACGAGATCTACTTCGTCGTCGGTGCGACCGTCGAGTGCCGAGCGGAAGGCACGAAGTCGTTCATCGTGAGCGGCTTCTCGTTCTCCGGCGCCGGCTTCGGATCGGCGGTGGTACCTGGCAAGTCTATCTTCACGCCCGAGTGCCGCCGCTCGCTTGTGCGGTACTCCGTGGTGAGCGGCTGACCGACCCACCTCAACGCAACAGCGCCCCGCCTTCTTCGGAAGTCGGGGCGCGCGTCGTTTTTACAATTGCCTTATGTCAGCAAAAACAACGATAATTTCCATTTCCTCAATCTTGTAACATATGTTACAAGATTGAGGACGTTTTATTTTAAAGACTCGCCGTAATTTTTCTCAACCTCAGCCCAATTTACCACACTCCACCAAGCGGCAATATAATCGGGGCGCTTGTTTTGATATTTCAAATAATACGCATGTTCCCAAACATCCAGCCCCAGAATCGGTATTTTACCGTCCATCAAGGGCGAGTCCTGGTTCGGCGTACTGTAAACTTCGAGCTTGCCGCCGCTTGAAGAGAGCCAAGCCCAGCCGGAACCAAACCAATTAAGAGCGGCGTTAGTGAACTCTTCTTTAAATTTTTCAAGACTTCCGAAATTTTTACCGATTGCTTCCGCCAAATCGCCCGAAAGTTCACCGCCCATATTCGGCGCCATCACTTTCCAGAAAAAAGAATGATTGAAATGGCCGCCGCCGTTGTTGCGAACGGCCGTCCGAATTTCTTCCGGCAGTAAATTGTGCGCCCGGAGTAAATCCTCGAGCGGTTTCTCCGCCAAATCGGCGTGCCCTTCAAGCGCCTTGTTCAGTTTATCCACGTACCCCTGGTGATGCTTCGTGTGATGAATCTCCATCGTTTTAGCATCGATGTACGGTTCCAGGGCATTGTAGGAATACGGGAGTTTTGGTAATTCGTAAGTCATTTTAAAAACTTATGCTTTTTCTTTTTGTTTTTCTTTAAACGCTTCAAGGCGGGCTCGGGCTTCTTCCCAATTACCTTCTCTTACAATCCTTCTGAATTCCGGGTCTTCTTCCAACTCCTGGAATGGACCCGAATTTTTTTCCAACCATCGTTTTCTTTCTTCTTCGGTTGTCTCTCCTAAGCTTGCCAATATGTTTCTTTGGGCAAGAATGCGCTCCGGTACGGAGAAGGGTGAGTCGGGTCCCCCTTCGTGAGGCGGTAATCCAACAAACTTGTACATTACGTTAATTATAAACGAAAATTCCCCGCTAAACGAACAGATTCCCGAAATTCAGGGCGAGGAAATTGAAGACTATATTGCCGGCAAAAGTAATAAGAATTGTTTTTAAAAACCCGTAGCGGATGAGGCCGGCCGGAATCACGAAAATCTCATTGGGTATTGGCACCAGAGAAATCCAGATAAAAAGGAAAATCGGCGCAAGGCGGGGATATTTAACAACAACTCCCTCTCCCCATCTCCTTACACGGGCGAGAGAAGTAAAAGCCGCTCCCCCGCTATGCCCGAGGGCGTAGCCGACGCTGTCGGCAAGCGTCGTGCCGAGGGCGCCCAACAAAACCAGCGCCCAAATCTCCAAGCCGACATTCAAAAGCGGCACGATGAAAGCAAGGTGAATGGACGGAACGGCAAAATTAAGGCCGCCCAAAAACGCCGCCCCCAAAAAACCGAGGTAGCCGTAGCGGAAAACCCATTCCTCAAGCGCCCCGTCCAGTTCTACGGTCGCAAACCATAAAGTCAGGGCGACAAAAACGACAATCAGCCCGAAAAATAAAACTTTTTTCACTTGATTAATTTTTTGAACTCTTCAACCATTGGTACCGCCTCCGGCTCTAAACCGCGGCTCTTCGCAAGATAATATGCGGTCCAGTTGGCCATAACGACCGAAAAGAAGATTTTTTGGAGCGGCTGGCCCCGGAACTCCAAAATTTCAACCCCGAATCCCCGCTTTTCGTATAAATCCTTCAAAACATCTATCCGCTTCAAAATGCGGGGGTTGTCGTCATTATCTTTAAGGAGAACGAAAAAGAAGTTTCTGAAATGAGTATCTCCGCCAGAGGCGGATCCGCCTTCGGCGGAAAAACCCGTCATCTCGTTGTGATTTAATTCCGGCAAGACATTGGCGAAAGCGGGGACTTTTCCGGTTTCGTTCAGAACTATTTTCCAAATGTAGGAAAGTCCTTTGTTGCGGTTCGAGGCGTAAATGACGGGCGTGAAATTCTTCAGTTCCCCGGCAAGTTTTTTGCTCTCGTCCTCCCAATCCGACGGATTGAGCGTCTCGGCCAAGTTCGCCGCATCTTTGAGCAGTTTTTCATCACCGATGATTTTGAGAAGCGCGAGAAAACTCCAGCCAATAGCAACCCGGGGTTGAATTTTGTCGCCCGGAAATTTGATGTAAGGCACGCCGTCTTCTTTCGCGAGCGCGAGAAGTTCCCCGTCCGCTCCAATCGTTACTCGCGGCAAGTTCCGCCGGCCTGCTTCCCTGTAAGCGTCTATTGCTTCTTCAGTATTGCCGGAATAAGAACTCAAAACGACGAGCGTGCCTGCCTGCGCAGGCAGGTCTTCTCCCAAATATTCGGGTAAGCCATAGTCGCGATGAACTACGATTTCCAAATCGGGGCGCAGGATTTTCACCAAATCGGCGGCGAGGTTGGAACCGCCCATTCCGGCTACGATGAACTTCCGGAAACCCTGAAGTTCGCCGTTTTCGATTGCTGGTCGGAAAGAAAACTGCTTCTGAAAATTTTTAATGTCCTCGTAAATCATGAATTTTTAGACATCTGATGTCCCAAATATTGCGTCGATGTCAGGACATCGGATGTCCAAATATTGGTTATTTCGTAAGTCCCAAAAGCTCCGAGAGGCGCCGCTTATCGAAACCGACGACAATGGTGCCGTGGACGTCGATGACCGGCACGCCGAGCTGGCCCGATTTCTTGACCATTTCCTCGCGCGCCTTCTCGTCAACCGCGACGTTTTTCTCTTCGTACTTCACGTTGTGCTGGGCAAAAAAACCCTTGGCTATCTTGCAGTAAACGCAGCTGGGAGTGCTGTAAATTATTACGTTCATTTTTGAATACTCGTTGATTATCTTCGACCTTAACACCATTTTACTGGAGAGCCACGGTAAAAGTAAAGACAAGCTCCTAAAAAAGATGAACCTTCGGGATATGCCTTATAAACGGGATAAACCTTACAAAAAATCAAAAAGTTAAACTATAAAAATACATGAATAAATCCAAAAACCCGGCGCTATAATCGATTATAGCGCCGTAATTTTAATAAGTGACAAAGAAAATGGTTATCTAACTCTGTCACGACGTTGGGGATAGACGAGTTTGCCGTGCGGCAGAATATATTTCTTGGGGTCCGGCTGACGACGACCAGAATGCCGGGTCGGCGAATACTTTCGGTGGACAACCGGTTTTTTCGTCAGGTTGTGTTTCACGAAACTTATCGTGTTCGGGCTCACGTCAATCACTTCACCGATTGCCCGATAGCTTAATCCCCGCTTTAAGAGAATTGGAATGGCCAGCCGTTTCTCAAGCATCGTTATTTCTGCGGACGTTAGAAACTTTTCGACGCTTTTTATCAGTTCTTCTTCCGACTTTGATTTCTGAACTTCGTTTAAAAGCCGGCGCCAGGACTCGCGTTTTAATTTTTCCTCAAGATATTTTTTACTCACCCGTACCATGACACTTATTAACTATTATATCACGGCGCTATAATCGATTATAGCGCCACAAGTTATATGCTATGCCAATATATTATGAGAACAGGTTTTTGCTTTGGCATTCTTTCAAAAACCAAAAAACCCTCCGACCGTGATCGGAGGGGGAAGAAGAAATTCCTAAACTAAGGGAGCTATGATATAAAGAATTCATCAAGAAAGAAGATAAGTAGCTGAAAAATGAGAAAGAAAATAAACAAAAAACTAGCAAAAGAGCTTTTGGAAATGATGAGAACAGACCAGGAGATGCGGTTGCAGTTCATTGCCGGGAAAGAAAAATTAGATGCAAGGCTGGACCGAAAACATACCTGGAGGCTGAAAAAAATTATTAAGAAACATGGCTGGCCAATAAAGTCGTTGGTTGGGAGAAGAGCGTCTCACGCCGCGTGGCTTCTGACTCAACATTCTCCCGATCTAAAATTTCAGAAGAAAGTTTTGAGTATCTTGAACGACATATACAAAAAAAGCGGAAAGGAAATAAACCCGGCACATACCGCTTACTTAACCGATAGAATTTTAATCAAGGAAAATAAGAAACAAATTTTTGGAACCCAGCTTAGAAAAAATAAAAGTGGAACATTCGAACCATTCCCTACACAAAACGTAAAAGATGTCGATAAAAAAAGAAAAATGCATGGCTTATTAAGTTTGGAAAAGTATGTGAAGGAACACGAAAGGGCAATAAACCAGTGGAAAAAGATCGAGAACCAACCTGCTAAAATAAGGTAAGAGTAAATAAAATGTACGCCACAGCCGAAGACATCAAAAAGCTACAGCCTCAAAAAGTTAAGAGATATCTCTATAAAGTAAAAAGTGAGGCTCTTGCTAATAACAAATACCGTTGGGGAATTGATATTTTTGAAAAACACAGGCGCAGGTATGCTTTTAATAATAATCAGCTATACACGCTAGGATTGCTCTACGATCACCTGGTGATGTTCAATAAAAACAAGAAAATAAAGAAGAAAAGAGCCAACGAATATTTAAGGAAGGCTGAATCGATTTACCAATCGATATTGAAAGAAGAGCCTAAATCTCTCTTCGCGTTATACGGCCTGGGAAGAGTTTGGAGCATAAAAGGTAACCCAAGAAAAGCGCTAGCTTATCAAAAGAGAGCCTACCGTCTAATGCAGAAACTGCCCAGAAGAGGAAAAGGCGCGTTGGCGATAGGTGTTCTTTATGAAAAAATGGGTGACCACAAAAAAGCCGAAGAGTGGTATAAGAAGGAATATAACAATTTAAAAAACGATTTTGGAACCACTTTAAATCTGTTTCTCTTTTATAAAAGAATGAATAATTATGAAAAGGCTTTCTTATACCTGCCAAAGATTGAACGCCTCATTAAAAAGGAGTTTGAAAAGGACGTCTATCGCGGCCTGGGAATGCGAAAAAGTAAATGGCTCAAAAATATTTACAAAGAATTAGAGGAGGTGAAAAAAGCGAAAGGGCCCGGTTAAGGACCCTTTCGTGCTGAAGGTGGTTCAACGAGCTTGACTTGAGGTCAGCGGATTTAATAGAAAAACCGGCGCTATAATCGATTATAGCACCCTGGGTTATACCAATTGATTCTTTTTTTAGTATTCTTTTGGTATTCTTCCGGAAATCAAAACCCGCCGGGGAGGCGGGTTTTGGGAAAGAGACAATTTTAGAGCTCCCGGATAAATCTCTTCAAGAAGTTGATGGCTTCGTCGGTATCGTCGGGACTGCCGCAGCCAATGTCGGCCGGGTAGTCGACAAAACCATCACCATCGTTGTCTATGCCGTCGGAGCAGGCCGGTTTATCTTTATCGCCGTCCGGTGGCGGAGGCGGTGGGGGTGGAGGCGGCGGTGGCGGTGGGGGCGGTGACGAAACCTTATAATCCGCCGTTACGGTTTGTGTTTCGTCAACCACCACACTCACAGTGCATGTATCGCCGGCCGCTTCATCGCAATTCAGCCAAGCGCTGAACTTCCCCGCTCCCGACGTCCCCGGCGCCACAAGCTTTCCGGAAATGGAACTCGTGGAAGTCCTAGTGTAGGAATAATTGGAAGTTGTTCCGCCAAGACCGGGCGGCGAACCGTTGATTGACACGCCATCAACGCCGCCGCTCCTCACCACAAGAATCGCAACAGGTTCATCGGGTGGAGGAGGTGGAGTTTTATAATTCGCCGTTACGGTTTTGGTCTCACCGGTCTTGACTTCCACCGAGCACTTTAAATCATTCGCCGGATACTTCGGACCACAACTTGACCAGTTCTCAAAAATTTTTCCTCCCGAGTTTTGCGACGCTTCAAGGACTGCCGAAACGTTTTCTCGATAAATGCGCTTGTAGTCGGTCTCACCGCCTACATCCGCTGGTCCTGCTATCCGCGTAATCTTTACCTTGCTCGCGCCTGCACTCAAAACGTTGAGGGTAGCAGGCGGAACCGGGGCGGGAATATAGTTTGCCGTTACGGTTTTAATTTGACCATCGGGCACTTTTACATCACAAAATTGCCCGAAAGAAGGATCACAATTTTCCCAATTGGAGAACACATAACCTTTGAAATTCTGGAGGTTCGCTTTCAAACGCGCATTAATGGCGCCATCCGGCTTTGAGAACTCATAGTTTGTAGTACCGGAAGCATTGTCATATCCAGAACCAGGAATGCTCTCAATGGGCACGCCGGTTACGCCAGCACTCTCAACCTTAAGGACGGTGGGGGGCGAAACAGGAGGAGAGCTGACGATTATTTCAACTTTGTCTTCCGGGTTGCATTTTAATCCTAATTTATAATTTCCAGCTTCACTGAAAGTTACAGGAAT
>Ga0209210_1000376_pt1 | contig 48636 bp, 62 predicted proteins | sample RifGroA1_FD_183991 | JGI IMG/M metagenome (GOLD analysis project Ga0209210, IMG submission 183991) | Contaminated groundwater microbial communities from Rifle, Colorado, USA - Rifle Groundwater A1 (SPAdes) (version 2) | ecosystem: Environmental > Aquatic > Deep subsurface > Groundwater >...
GGCTCTTAGTAGGGCCGGAGCAGCGGGCGTTGATTGAAAAGGACTGGGGTGAACGATGTAGAAGCGAGGCCGCAAGGCTTAGATCACAAGACACAGATAAGGAGAACATAGATGCGTAAGTACACAGAAAGGCCGCCGACACCCCAAGGGAGAGCCGAGGTCCGTCTGCTGAAGGACGAGATCAAGCTCATCGATCTAGATACGTCCGAGGTCCATCATATCGATCCGGCGGACATTGGCGAAGATACGGTCGTAAAGCCTGGCCGGAATCTGTTCTACCGCCTGTCATCCGATGGGCGCAAGCTATACGGGCTCAACCCTTGGGATGGACAATACTTCCTCAAGGTGAAGGCGTTCCTGCCTCCCCCGAGGTCCGAGAACCAGACCATCCCCGCAACGTATGTCCTTCCTGGCGGCAAGGACATGGGCGGGTGGGTGTCTCGGGATCGATCCGTGTTCAATGTCCTCTTCGAGATCATCGGAGGGGAGTTCGAGGGGATGTCCGCCGTCAAGATGTTTACCTACCTGTTCCGCGCCGGTCAGGAAGACCTCGTGGAGATGGTGGGATCCGGAGGTAAGGCATACCAGGCGCTCGAAGAGTTCCTCGGGGCCGCCGGGTTCGACTGGGACAAGGATAACGTCCAGTTCTCGAACAACATCCTACCGGACCTACAGGACCTCCTCTTGAAGAGGGGCGTCGTGTTCCTGGGCAAGTTCGAAAAGGGCTGGCTGACCAGCTTCAGCAAACCTCCGGCAGGGATGGCTCCCCCAACCAAGAAGGTCCGCAAGCCGAGGGAAAAGAAGGTCGTGGTTGAAGGTGAACCGCGAGATGAGCCGGCGGAAGAGTAAGACCTACTTAGTAGGTCACATGACCTACTTTAGATAGCCGAGCGGCCTCGCTTCCGCTCGCACCTTAGGAGGAACAATGAACGTGGAAGGGTTCGTACCAGATTACACACCGGGCGTCGATACAAAGTGTGATATGTGCTTCGGAACAGGGGAAGCACAGACCTACGTCACGGAAGACGGCGAACAGATTTGGGGAACAACCGATGTCAATTGGGAACTACCGGAGGGTGCTAAGATCGCTGAGGTTCTTTGTAGAACCTGTGGTGGGACGGGTATCATGCCAGAGACTTTGAAGCCCGGTTACTGGCAACAGCGGATTGAGGAGTGCAAAAAGGGCAACAACCCTCTAAACGTTCTCAAGATGGCCATCAACCCTCTAAACGTTCTCAGGATAGCCATCAAAGCCATCGTTGGTTAGTAGGAGGAACCATGCATATCAGTTCGTATGCTACGGTGTACGCCCTGGGACACAAAGCTATTTTGGACATCTTCTCCAGTTCAGTAGTGGTGCAGGAGAAGATCGACGGCTCCCAGTTTAGTATGGCCAGGACAGAATCAGGAGAACTGGTCTGCCGCTCCAAGTCCGCCGAGATCCAGATAGACGAGCCGGAGAAGATGTTCAAGAATGCCGTCGATACGGCCAAGTCACTTGATCTTCGTCCGGGCTGGGTCTACCGCTGTGAGTATCTAAGTAAGCCAAAACACAACACACTGGCGTACGATCGTACGCCCAACAAGTACCTAATCGTCTTCGACATAGACACCGGGACGGAAAGCTACGTATCGCAGGGGGGCCTGGCCCTTGAGTGCGAGAGGTTGGGCTTGGAATACGTCCCACTATTCTATGAGGGCAAGATTACGGGAATGGCTGACCTGGACACATTCCTTGATCAGGTATCCGTCCTCGGGGGCTCCAAGATCGAGGGCGTCGTCGTCAAGAACTACGACCAATTCACCCCAGAGAAGAAGGTGGCGATGGGGAAGTTTGTCTCCGAGCGGTTCAAAGAGATCCACAACGCCGACTGGAAGGAACGCAATCCATCTACCAAGGACATCGTTACCCGTATCGTAGACAAATACCGCTCGGAAGCCCGCTGGGAAAAAGCTATTCAGCACCTCCGCGACGTCGGGAACCTGACTGAATCTCCCAAGGACATTGGGGCGCTTATCAAGGCAGTTCCAGAAGACATCCTGACGGAATGTGCAGATGAGATCATGGAAGCCCTATTCACCCACATTTGGCCGGACATTCGGCGTGGGGTGACCCGAGGGCTTCCCGAATGGTACAAACGAAAACTAGCAGAGACTTCCTTCCCGACTGGGTAAGTTATGGTAACTCTGGATGACCTCATCGTTGCAGGGCAGGGTAGGCGTTACCAAGGCTATTTGGCTCTTGTCTGCCCGTTTCACAAGTCCTACCCGATCAGGCAGTCGCTCTTTGCGTGGCAGGATGGGTGGTTCCGTTGTGCCTCCTGTGGCAAGTCCGGCAGGAACGAGTATCTGCTGGACATCCTGCGGGGCCGTCCCGTGCGCATCTCGGTCGATGAAGTCACGGATTGGGTGCCTCCGACCCTCCCAACCGACCCTGCCGAGATCGACAAATTCTGTGGGAAGGCACATGAAACCCTAATCAACAACCCCGCCTTCGCCTGGTACTACCAGATGCGGGGGGTGGAGGATATGATTGAAATCGCCCTGCTGGGGTGGTATAATGGATGGGCTACAATTCCCGTCCGATCCCAAGAAGGTTCCATCCAAGGTGTCATTCTCCGAGCGGGACCCCATATCGAGCAAGCCAACGACGGTGTTCGGTTTCACCAGCCCCGAGGGCAGAAGGGCATGATGTACTGCCCGAATTGGGGCCTGCTGAACAGGAGCAATAAGGCCGCAATCGTGTTTGGCATCTTCGACGCTCTGGCTGTGGCCTCTATTGGCATCCCCGTCGTTACCCCAACCTCGGGCAAGGATTCCTTCAAGCCAAAGTGGTTGGATGATGTATGGCGCGGATCGGTGATCATCGTACCGGACAAGAAGGAGGAGGCGACCGCCTACAAACTTCACAAGGACCTGTCTCTGTTCGGTATCCACAACGACGTTCTGCTTCTAGACTATCCGAGCGGCACCAAAGATCCGGCGGATTACCTCCGCATGGGGAAACGCTCCCAGTTAGAAAAGGTTCTGCATACCTATATCTAGAGAGATAGCATGAATCAGATAAAAGACGAACTACCAATTTGTCCCGTGCATAAGAAATACAAAGCTACGAAAGCGCCAACTACTGGATGCCCAGGATGTTGGCTGCGATGGCTAGCACGACAAAATCATAGAGGTGATTGGGCACTAAAGACCGAATTGGATTCTCACATCCAGTTCTGTCATTCCGCACCCCGCTATGGACGAGATTGGGGACTATGATCAGACATTGCCAAGCCTGTTCCGGCGCAAATGGTCTCTACTATGTATATCCCGCCGTCCATTTAGGATTCCGTTCATCTGAAGGCGTTCTACTATGTGAGGATTGTCGCAAGTTGGATCATGAAACACTCAAGGAGATGCTGAGTGACACACCTGTTCGGCCTCGCAGAAATCGTAACCGGGAAAGCACTCGCAGGGGAGATTGATCCAAACACGATTGATCCGTCCATCATGCCCTCCCCTTACGATGAGGTTCTGCTTGGCCTGCGGGAGGGAAAAGACACCACGGAGTTGATGGGGAAGGTTGGGGTCTCCCTCATCACGGGCTGCAAGAATGCTGCCGAGAAGGTCAATGGGGCGGGCCTGGACTACATCAGCGCCCTAGAACGTGCCTACATCCATGCCAGTGTCGGAAAGAAGCTAGAGCCGCTGGTAGACAAACTGAGCCGGGGAGAGGAAGTCGATGTCGGGAAGGTCCTCTCCGAATTGGGCAGGCTGGAGAGAGAGCAGAAGGTTTTCACACCCCTGTCCCAGGTTGATCCCAAAGCGGCCATCTGGCGTCCTACCTTCTATGCGCCCGTCGATCGATATCTACAGGGTTTACCGGAATCGTCTATGTGTGTCTGCGGAGGTCCCCCAGGCACAGGCAAAACGACGTTCCTTCTTCGGTTGTTGATTGAGGCGGCCAAACACGGCAAACGTACAGCGTTCTTCTCCCTCGAGATGACGATGAACCAGATTGCGCATCGGCTGCTAGAGATTGAGAAGAAGCTAACGAAAAAGGAACGCTCCCTCATCCTCACTACCGATGCCATGCACACCCACGATGAAATCTATTCCCATGCCAGCAAACTTGTAGTTACCCACCCCGATCTCTACATGATCGGCGTTGACTTTGCTGACATGATTGTCCCCGAGCGGCGGTCCTACAACGAAGTCGCCCAGATTGACGAAATCTACAGGACGATGGCCAGCCTCGCCAAGAGGGTTGGAGTGCCCGTCCTGGTTTTGTCCCAACTAAACTACAACTACGTCGGCGGTCGCCCTCGCCTGAACCACCTACGGGGCTCCCGTCTGATTGAGGCGCTGGCCGCCGTGGTGATCCTACTGTACAACCCGGATCAGGTAGACGTAGACCAAGGACAGGACAAGAGAGACAACTCCCTCCCCTGGCGACATGGAACCGCATACATTCAGATCGCCAAAAGCCGCTATGGCTACGTTCGTGGGACGACTGGGGCGGTGCGGGTGATGTGGGATGGGGCTCGGGGATGGGGAGCCGAAGATGGAGTCGATGGCTGGACTAGCCTAGCATCTGTTTAGGAGGAACCAATGAACCTGTATGTATTTCCGGCCCTGTACTATGGAGGATATGGACGACATGTTTCTTGTGTTGTAATAGCCGACAATATAGAACAGGCGAAGGAACTTATGGTTGAAAGAATAGCCCTTTTGGCGGCGGTCGAGAAACACTCCGTCGTGGACTCGATACGCGCAATGCGAGAATGGATAGCCGGGGATGACAGGGGGAAAATCCAGGAGTATGTGTTGGATGATGCCCCATTGACGGTTATTGTTGAAACATACGAATGAAATTGACTAAAGGTCTGCCCAGGAAGGCCAACCCCAAAGAGCCGGTTGGCCTAGACATAGAACTCTACGGCATGGACGAGGCCAAGTTGCACCGTCCTACCGGTACCTTCGCCTGCCTATCCATCGCCTATGAGGATGGGACAGTCTACCAGGTCTACGATCTGACCGATCTCCGGGCAGCAATCGAGATCGTCAACGATGGCCTCTGGGTCTTCCACAATGCCCTGTTTGATCTCAACCACCTGCGCCGCTTCACCACCTTCAGGCAGCGACCTATCTGGGATACGATGCTGATGGAGCAAAACTTATTTGGGGGGTATTATGACACTTTCCGCTTGAAGGACCTATCTCGCCGCTGGATTCGTAAACCTATGGAGAAGGAGACGGTCCAACTCTTCATTGATGGCTCCAAGATGACCAAAGAGATGCAGACCTACGCGGCCCTCGACGCCCTGACGGCTGTCCTCTGCGCGAGGATGCAGATGGAGTACATCAAGGAGCACGATCGGGAGATGGACTCCTACCACAAGATTGACGAGCCGGCGCTGTGGGCAGTGTTAGATTTACCTCCTGTCAAAGTAGACGTAGACGGATGGCTGGCCCTGGCCGATGAGAATGAACGCCTAGCAGAGGATGCCGAGAAGGACCTTGCCATCAATCCCCGATCCCCCAAGCAGGTCAAGGCGGCGCTGGAGAAAGTTCTGAGAACTTCGGTCAAGAACACAGAGGCGGGTACGTTGCAGGTCCTCTTGGAACGGGCTCAGGAGAAGGATAACAAGAAGGCCCAAGCCCTGATTGAGAAGATCCTAGAAGCACGGATGTACGAGAAGGCCGCCTCCACCTACGGCAAGTTCTGGATCGAGCAGCACGTTGAGGAAGGGAACCTGGTCTACCCCAACTACCTCATTACCCAGGCGGAGACGGGACGGATGGCCTGCCGATCCCCAAACCTCCAGAACATCCCGGCCCGCCGGATGCCTCAGTTTCGAGAGCAATTCATCACCAGCTACCCTGGCGGGACCATGCTGGTTGTGGATGTGGCACAGCAGGAGCCTCGGGTGCTGGCCTACTCCTCCAAGGATCAGGAACTTATCAAGGCCATCTTATCAAGGGAGGATTTGCATCTAAGCGTTGCCCGGACCATCTTCAACGAGCCCACCATGACCAAGGACGACCCGCGGCGGTTCATTGGGAAGACCATCAACTTGGGCACGTCCTACGGCCTGACGGCGATTGGGCTTGCCAAGCGGATCAAGGTCACGGAGGATGAGGCCCAGAAGTTCCTCAACCAGTATTTCAATAGGTTTCGGGCCGTGGCAGATTGGACGCACCGGCAGCATAGCATGGGTCAGAGATTGGGTTATGTGGTGACGCCAATTGGTCGTAGGGTGTGGATCAATCCGTACTCGAAACAGTGGCAGAACAATGCGATCAATGCTCCAATCCAGGGTGGGGCAGCAGATATGACCAAGTACGCCCTCGCCTTCATTCACAAGGAGACCAAACGCCTGGGGTTGCCCTATGGCGTCTGTCTGTTGGTCCACGATGAGTTGGTCTGCGATCTACCGAAGGGGACCATCAGGGCGTACAAGGAGGTACAGAAGGAGGCTTGGAGCGCGGCAGGAAAGATAATGATACCAGGAATTCCAGTAGAAGTCGAGATGTACACCGGCCCTAATTGGGGGGCCAAGCACTAGGAGGAAACAATGGTCGAGTGGACTGAGTACGGCGACTGCATGATTTGTGGAACCAAAGCAACTCTAGAGGAAAACGCCTACGGCTGGCATACGTGCTCTAGATGTGGAGATAGTACGCCGTCCATGAATAACGAGAAGACCAGGCGGGTTGGTCCAATAGAATACTTCTTCTGGTGGCTGTGTTGGAAGTTTTCAGATCCCGAGCATGGAGTTGTCCCTCCAGAATGGAGATGGTTTCCAAAATGAAGGTCATCATGAGATGTGGCCATGTGGCGATGGGAAGAGATATGGAGGACGGAACACCCGTCTGCCCAATCTGCATTGGCCTGACAGAGGATGCTCTGTTCGCCATGATCCCCCAACCCAACCTGGAAGGGCGACAGGCCACCTGTATTGTGTGTGAGGAAAACAAGCCCAGCAGCTTGTATCTGCCTTACTTCCAGTACCGGGAGAGCGGGGATGAGTTCTACTGTGGGTGTAGGGAGGCATTGGAATGAGTTTGCTTCCACGTCTCACTCGCGGTAGCAACGACCTTACTACGCCCGAGGAGGCCCTACTTCCGATCCTCCCCTACCTACCCCACAGGGTATGGGAGTGCGCCCCTGGGAAGTGGCCGGAGTGGAGGATGGTGCGGGAGTTGGAGGCCAGCGGGCGTTACGTTCTAGCATACGACGACCTCGACTTCCTACAAGACGAACCCCCCGACTTGGATACGTTTTGCGCTATTGTGACAAATCCCCCATTTTCTACAAAGACGCAATTTATGGCTCGGTGTGCCGAGATCGGGAAGCCTTGGGCCTTGCTATTACCAGTTACAGCCCTAGGTGTATACAAGTGCCAACGCTATTTACACGATGCCGAGATTCTCTTCCTTCCCAAGCGCATCGACTTCACAGGCAAGAAGGCCCCATGGTTCGCCGTAGCCTGGTTCACATGGGGGCTGGGGATAGGACGGCAGATGACGTTCATGGAGGTCATGCGATGATCTCTCAGGCCAACGCCCGCCACATCCCGCTGGCGGACGAGAGCGTGCATATGTGCATGACCTCACCGCCATACTGGGGGTTACGGGACTACGGGCTGGCGACGTGGGAGGGTGGGGATGCGGGGTGCGACCACCTCGGGCCGCCGAAGTCGTCGGGGAAAAGTACGCTAAAGAACGACGGACGCCCGATGGAGATGGTTGGGCAAAACGACTACGAGCGGGGTGCCGTAACCCCGTTCCGAGAAACCTGCGGCAAGTGCGGCGCGGTTCGCCACGACTCCGGTATTGGGCTGGAGAAGACGCCCGAGGAATACGTGGCAAATATCGTCGCGGCGTTCCGTGAGGTGTGGCGGGTGCTGCGGGACGACGGGACGCTGTGGCTGAACATGGGGGACTGCTACACCGGAGGAGCAAACACGGGCGGCGCGGGCAAGCGAGCAGGCGGGGGGGTTCCCTACCGCATCTCTGGACTCGCGCCAAAGCTAGGTGACGGCCTCAAGCCCAAGGACCTGGTAGGTATGCCCTGGCGCGTGGCGTTCGCCCTGCAAGCGGACGGGTGGTATCTGCGAAGCGATATCATCTGGCACAAGACAAACCCGATGCCGGAGAGCGTGAGGGACAGGCCAACGAAGGCGCACGAGTACCTGTTCCTGCTGGCGAAGCAGCCGAGGTATTTCTATGACGCACAAGCGATTGCGGAGTCGGGAAGCCAAACGTCAGGAGGGTGGCAACAAAGGGCCGCTATGGGGAATAGAGCGCATGGCAATGGTGAGAGCGCGCAGGGGCGGGGACTCGGGGGCGTGGGGCTGGCCGGCGCAACCCGCAACCGTCGCGACGTGTGGACGATCCCCACCTCGCCATACAAGGGTGCACACTTCGCTACATTCCCGCCGAAGTTGGTCGAGCCGTGCGTGCTGGCCGGATCTCCCATCGGCGGGATTGTCTTTGATCCCTTCTGTGGCTCGGGCACCGTGGGCCAGGTCTGTCGCCTACACGGGCGGCGGTTTGTGGGGTTAGACCTGTCGCTGAAGTACCTTCGGGAGCTGGCGTTACCCAGGGCCGAGGGGAAACAGAGACCATGAGGGAGGAGTGCCCGATCTGTGGTAATCTGTTGGTCCTACCGGCTGGTCCGGAGGATAGCCCCATCATTCTGATTGGGGAGTTCCCCGGCTACTACGAGATCCTCAACGGCTGGCCGTTTGCTGGTCCATCTGGGGAGATCCTGGAGTCTGAGTTGGATCGGGTCGGTATCCGCCTTAGCCGATGCCGGCAGACCAATCTCTGGCTCCATGCTATCCCCCCAGCCAAAGAAGGCCGAGGGGTCAACCCCCTATTCAGCGTGGAGGCGAAGTGGCATAATGACAAGATGATGGAGGAACTTATCCACCCGGCCCGTAAGGTTGCCCTCCTGATGGGATCGGATGTAGCCCGATATTTCGGCTACGGCAACATCAGCGACGTAACGAGCCTACCCGTAAAATCGAAACTGATACCTTCGAAATGCAGGGCAGTAGCTTCTTACAACCCAGCCATCGCAGAGTATGGGGCGGTAGGTGAAATCCGGCTAGCGATGGACACCCTAGCACGTTATGCGAAAGGACTATGGAAATGAATGGCCTAATAAGATTCAGAGTTAGCGCAGAGTTACTAAGACAAGTGATGAATATGCCGGAGGACTGTACCATCGTCGGTGTAAAGGAACAACCTTTCGGATGGGGTACGGATGTGTGGTTCTTGGTGACATCTCCTTCCTTCCCTGATGTACTAGAGTCGTGTACCATCCCTGAGATAGTGCCCGTAGTCATTACTCACCATTTTGTGGCCGGAGAAGTTCCGCCAACTACAACCTGGAATGAGAGCGAATGGCAGTGGAAGCTAGGAGAAGACAATGACTGATGAACTTGCAAGTCCTCATGACCAGCCCATGCTTCTGAGCGAGGCCGAATTGGACGTGATCACTTCTGTTGATAGGGTGATCGAAAAAAGTGTTACGACGGGCGATCCCCGTATTGCCTTAGCCTACATTGGGGACCTGCGACGTTCGGGCCACGTCACGGGCCTAGCAATGGCAAAAGCCCTGTACGAGCTGAAGATCAGATGGGATAGTTTCCCCATTGACGATGACTTCGTAGACGTAGCCATGGCTGAAACCGGCTTAGGCGTTGGGACCATCCGCAAGTACGTTGACCTCTGGGAGGCCATCTTTATGAACCCCAAGGTCGAACAGAAGGTCAAGGAGGCCCTGTTCGGTAAGCCCATCGGGTCCCTGTATCTGCTGGCCCCCGCCGCCAAAGAGGGCCAACTGGACACGAACGATTGGCAGAAGGCTGTCATAGCCCCCGATCGTCAGGCCATCCGAGATATCGTTCAGGCCAAGCGGGGCGTTGTTGGTCCAGCTAGCACAACCATCGTCATCATGCTGGATCGGGATGGGACGCTCAAGGTCCGCAAGGGTCAAGGTCACTACGTCCCCTTTGGCTATCTGAACCTGAAGTTAGAAGACGAGAACGCCAAGACGGCCATCGAGCGTATCCTCAACTATGCCCACGTCGTCAGGAGGTAAGGTGAGAATCGAGACGATCCTTCGGGCTATGATAGCAGCGAAAGAACAGGCCTTAGAGGCATCTTGGGCTCAAGGATTCACAGGTCAGGGGAAGAAGAAGGAATCTCCGAAAGAGTATGCTGCCCGACTAGACTTCATAGCTCGACGGAACAAACAAGCCGGACGCTTCCGAGCGTACATGTACCGAAAGGCGGGCTGGGATGCCGATACTCCTGGAAGGTAAGATCCGCGAAGAAGAACGAGTCCTGACAGGGTTGTACGGCGTGGATAGGGCCTTGGGTTTCTTAGGTAACTTGGGCGCTCCCCTGCGGGCTATCTATGAAATCTACGGCAGGGAGCAATCCGGTAAGTCTACCCTAGCCCTGTACCTGGCCGCAAGGGTGAAGCCAACGGGCAAGATCGTCGTAGCGGACTTGGAGGATTCCTACCGCCAGTCCCCTCACATTGAGCGGGCTGTTCACAACGCCGGCTTCAGTGGGACGGTCAGGATCGTTCCTAGCATGGACGAGAAGAAGAAGGGCCGCCCCCACGAGGATATCCTGGAGGAGGCTGCCGACAGTCTACTGGAGGATGATGTCAACGCTTGCATCATTGACAGCCTGGGCATGTTCGTCACCATAGCTGAGGCCGAGGCGGACCTGGAGGATCGAAACGTCGGCTCCCGAGCCTTCGAGACAGCCCGCCTGACCAGACGCCTTATCAGCCGCCTGGGGACGGTCGTGGAGCCCAAGCTGGCCATCTACGTCAACCACATCCAGTCGGTCATTGGAGGCCGAGGCCACACCACCCCAGCAGGGGACACCAAGAAGTACGGGGCCACCGTCCGCCTATGGATGTTCCGGGCCGACAGCGACTTCGAGCACGGGGCCTTCGAGGCCCAAGTCAAGGTGGAGAAGCTACGTTGGGGCGGTCACGGGGACCGGATTGCCTCGGTGTTTGTGATCCCCGGCGTCGGTGTCCACCCAGGTATGACCGCCGTCATGGACTGCCTGCGGGGTGGCCTGGCCAAGCGGGAGAACGTGGTGAAGGTCAAATCTATCATCCGTGGGGAGGAGGAGTGGAAATCGGCAGGACGAATGAAGCAGCTAGTCGAGTGGGCGATCGAGGGGGACGAAGCCAAATTCAATTCATTCCAGAGGGCATTGAAAGGAGATGCGGATGAATAGTCAGCAAGAGTTGCCCAACATGCCCCCCAAAGTCAAGCCGATCGACGGACTGGCCGGGGCGGATCTAATAGCCTTCGCTGATGTTCTACGGCAAACCATACACCAGGGGGGCATCGTTACCTTCCACCAAGATGCCGAACTAGGAGTCGCCTGTGTCATGACTTTGGGTAGGTCAATCGCTGTAGGTAAGGGGAGCAACCTGCTCCGGGCCTTGGATCGAGCTAAGGCCAACTACGCAACCGATGTCCTATTTGGAGAGAGCTGACATGAACAAAGCAGATGCCGAAGCACAGTATGATGGAATCACGAAGCTGCTGGCCGAGCGCCTGAAGAACCTCGACCGAGCCCGAAGGGATCAACTCAAGACCAAAATCTCCTTCGAGCGAGAGCAGGATGCCTTTGGTAAGACGGTGCGGGATCTGAAGATGACCTATGCCGACGACCCATCTATCCGTAGCCAGCCGGACCCCTCCACAGGCAAGCCCAACAAGGAATGGGCAGCTTGGCTGATCGAGCGGGCCGTCGAGCGAGATCAGGAGTTCATCCAGGGGACGGGGCGCTTCTATGCCGTACAGGAGGGCTACTTTGGGGCCGAACTTGCCCTGCATCAGGCGGGCGAGGAACTCAACGCCGTCAAGGCCGAGATGTTGTTATTCGCTGCCTTGATGCGGTATCTTTCGACTCCAGAAGGATAACATGGCAGGGCGCGGCCCGGCAAGGTAGGGCAGGGCATGGCTCGGCCTGGCTTGGCGTGGCGAGGCAGGGTACAAGGATGCTAGAAGTTCTTAGTCGTCTAAAGTTTGAAGATTCAAAGAAGATCGACTGGCTACCTGGGTCGCGAGTCAAGATGTTTATGGCGTTGGCTCCCGACATCAAAGCCTGGGCTGTTGGGATCGATCCCGGCAGGAACTTTGGGATTGCGATCGCCACCAAGGGCTACGTTGTTGTCTATGATGGAAGCCTCCCACAGCAACCAGAAAAATGGAAGTATGGTGTCTTGGCGATCGATCTGGTCAAGCGCATCTTCTCGGGACCTCCCCAGAACTTCCAAGTGGGGATTGTTGAGGGTCCGGCGTTCAATGCCCGATATGGTCAAGTTTCGTTGGCCGAGGCGAGATTCGGATTCCTGTACGGACTGATCGAAGTTGGGGTCAAAGATGTTCGAGTAGCGGCCCCGGCTAGCATTCGAAAGGTCGTCTTGGGAGGAGGTCGATATCCGGTACCGTATGAAACTTGGCCCAGATTGTCCACAAATGGAACAGATGCGTTGCTAGCCCTAGGATTTGCCCTCTTGACAATGGACAAATCCGGCGTATAATGGATTCATGGCGCGGCTAGGCGCGGCTAGGCGAGGCAAGGCTGGGCAGGGCGAGGTACGTGGCGAGGCCAGGCAAGGCGAGGCAGGGCGTGGCGAGGCAAGGCGAGGCATGGCGGGGCGAGGCGAGGTACAGGGGTAGACTAACAACAAGGAGAGAAAATGACCAAAAGGGTCTTGATTCTAAGCGATACGCACTGTGGGCACGAGGTTGGGCTGACACCGCCCAAATGGAATCCGCAATACCCAGAGTTTCCGGCCCTCCAGAAGATGTCGGACTATCGAGCCTACCTCTGGGACAAGTTCAAGTCAGAGTTGGACGAGTGGCGGCCCTTTGACGTTTGCATCGCCGACGGGGATATGATCGATGGTCGCGGTGAACGCATAGGTGGGACAGAGGAAATCTTCGTCGACCGAGTACAGCAAGTCGAGATGGCAGCAGAAATCCTCGAAACCGTGAGGGCAAAGGAGTTGTATGTCGCTCGGGGTACGGATTATCACGTCGGACCCTATGAGAACTTCGAGGACGGTATTGGTAAGTTGGTCGACGTAACGCGCACCGGAGATGTCCTGAACATCGACATCGCAGGTTTGATGTTCAATGTGCGCCACCACGTTGGGGGTTCACAAGTACCCCACGGTAGAGCCACAGCGCTCCTCCGGGATTGGTCATGGAACATTATCTGGTCTTCAATGCAGGAGTTTCCAAAGGCAGATGTGATTATCCGTGCCCATGTCCATTACCACCTGGCAGTAGATCAGCCCGGTTCGCTGGCGATGACCACGCCCGGACTCCAAGGCTACGGAACCCGTTATGGAGAACGCCGCCTGAGCGGCCTTATCCACTTTGGGTTCATTCTGTTCGATATCAATAGCAAGGAGGACTTTGCATGGACGAAACGTATCTTCCCCTTCCCCAGACCCCCGGTCTCCGTATCCGAAGCATAACGAAGACCGGATCAGAATTGCCATACTCTCTTGACGCAATCGAAGAGATTATGGCAGCCGCCGCAATAGAAAAGAAGGAAAAGGAGGAGCACGATGTTGCAGGTCTTGAAAGTACGACTCTGTGGGGCGTCCCAGATGATTCTGCACAACGGCCAAACAGCCAATCCCTTGAACAAGTTCGCCAAGCAACTGAAAGCCGTCAGCAGGAAGAAGAACAAGACGGAGGACGACATGGAGGAGCTGGCGAAGATCGAATTCTTGGCCGGCTGGTACCAGAATCCGGCGGGGGCGTACACACTCCCAGCCCACAACATCGAGGCAACGATGCTGGAGGGAGCAAAGAAGAACAAGAACGGTAAGCTCATCCAGAGTGGGGCGTTCGTTGTCGATGACCCGATCCTAGTCTTTCCTGGATCGAATCTGAACCCAGAGGAGCTGTGGAAGCGGGGCGAGAATGCCCTGATGGTCTCCGTTCGAGTTCAGCGCAATCGAGTTATGAGAACTAGGCCGACCGTCCCTCAAGGATGGACAACGGAGGTGGAGATCAGGTTCGATCCCCAAATCATCGAACCCCCGGCGATTGTCCAGGCTCTTGAGGTTGCCGGTTTGGAGCGGGGCTTGGGGGATTGGCGACCTAAGTATGGTCGGTTTCTCGTAGAGCAAGTCTAGGTACGCGGCCCGGCGCGGCAAGGCTCGGCAGGGCAGGGCATGGCGAGGCGAGGTACGTGGCAAGGTGCGGCGTGGCTTGGCTGGGCGCGGCTTGGCGAGGCAGGGCGAGGTACGAGGCGTGGCGTGGCTAGGCTTGGCCGGGAGAGGCTTGGCAAGGCCCGGCAGGGCGAGGCGAGGCGAGGTACGTGGCAAGGCTTGGCCTGGTGGGGCGTGGCTCGGCGAGGTGAGGCAAGGCTGGGCGAGGCAAGGTAAACAAAAGGCCCGAATGACTCGGGCCACAATAGATGTGGAAGGGCGGCCCTAGAGCCGCCCTTCTTCGTTACCCTTCGTTGATTTCGCTTGACCGAACCGAGATACCCATCCGCTCGGCCAGGGGCTTCACGGCATATCCATATCCGAGCGTAGCGGTCAGGATTGCCGAGATGGCCACGACAACGGCGTTGACGTAGACTTCAGACTCCGGGACGAACTGGATCAGGAACCACATGGCCGCAAAGCCAAGGGCTCCACCCAAGGCCCCAAGCCGAAGGTGCGTCTCTTGTTCAACCCCCAAAAACTTCAAACTCTGAACGAACAGAATGACGAACGCGCCGATCTGAACACCCGCAAGAGCAATTGACAGATCCATTCATGCCTCCATAGCTATGGTTAGGTCTATTATAGCACCTATGCTACCCGGTAGTCAATATCCATGATGAAGTAGCTTCCATTGCGTGTCCAGATAGAACCACCTCCTGCTTGGGGGTAGATGCCGGTCAGGAAGCCGGGTCCGGCGTTCAGCGGCGTCCATAGCATGGTGAAGTAGTAGTTGGGATCCGCAAAGCCGATAATCGATTGCCCACCCGTGATCGAACCCTGCCCTTCCGCCCACAGGCGCAGATTGCCAACGGCGCGGCGGATAGGCTTCACCCGGCCCGTGAGCGGGTACAGCACCCACTGCGACGTTGGATTGGGTGTGCTCCAGCCGTTTCCAAACCGGGCCGAGACGTGCAACTTGCATAGGCCCGGCAGGAAGTAGGCTTCGGCCACGAACTCTCCATCGCCTACGTTGATCCACTTCGCGTGTTCCCCCCGGACAGTGAACAAGAAGTCTGCCCTCACATCCTGCCACCCCAGATCAGGAAGGCTACCACCGCCCCCTCCTAGATCATCATAGATGCGCTTCTCAAGGTCTACTAGATCCTGTGTTACGGCAATGTCAAGTGGCATTGGTTGTCTCCTACTGCCTACTAGCAATGACGCCCGAAATGGCCGCCGCAATCGCCCCAATCACGCTGGCAATGACACCAACTTGCTTATCCGATACCCGGAGTTCGACAATCTTGTTGTCTATGATATCCAGCCTACCTCCAACCTTATCTATTTCCAACATCCTATCCATGAGACCACCGGGCTTGTCCCGCAAGTCCTGTAGCACCTGTAGGCCAACTTGTACGCCGGCGTACTGATTCGTTACCCGCTCCCTGTTCTCCATCACAGCCACCAAAAGACCGTCCAGCTTGGCACTGAGCTTGCTGTCCAAATCTGCGACAGATTTCCCCAGCCCCTCTCCAAGCCTGGTGAGGTCCTCATAGTGTTGCCTTTGGGAAACCTTGCTACCATTCGTCTCCATATCCCACCTCTCTATGTTGCTTGGGCTACTTCCATGATAAACTGATCCGACTTGGTAAGCGTCGTCGTGCTGATCCTCAACTCTACCGTCCCAACCCAGTCTCCAGACTCCGATAGGTCTCCAGCAGCAAAGGCAAACGAGATCCGACCATCTGACCCATCCGACGTAAACGATGCGGTGCAGCTAACTTCCTTGTTGCTCTTAGGAGAACGGAAGAGAACATTCTTGGTCCCTGTATAGGATGAGATATTCTGGACCGTGCCCGCAAGGTCCTTGCAAGTTAGGATGATGGTCTTGTTGAATTCCCCTACGACACATCCCTTTAGTTTCGCAACACTCGTCGCCATGGCCCGCTCCTATATTTTGTCGAAGACGACCCCATAGATCGGGTCGGGATCGATCGTCACGTCGTCCGCAGGTGCCCCATCCACCACAACCCCCACACTTGGGGCGGCGGTGATATAGATGTCTACGGGCTTGATCCTACGTCGTAGGATGTCCCCAACGAAAGTTAGAGCACCAGCAAGGATCTTCTTGGTCTTCCTAACCAACGTACCAGTGAATGTCAGAGCCCCAACAAGCGCCGTTTTTGTCTTCTTCACCACCGTCCCCACAAAGGTCAAGGCCCCCACCAATGGCCTAGATAATTTCTTCGCTATCGTTCCCACGAATGTTAGCGTGCCGAGTACGGAAACGCTGGAGAGGCCCGTAGCCTGGAAGGCATCGGATTGGAAGGTGGTTCCCCCGCCCTGAAAGGCTCTATAGGTCGGCATTTAGGGCCACCATATAACAGATTGGCCGCCAGCCGGGAGTGCCGGCACCAGCGGCACGGCCGCCGCATACCAGGTGGCAGCCCCCGTCCAGGTCCAGGTCATCGCCGTCGAGACGCCGGCGGCAATCTCGTCTGAACACCCGAATCCAGGCCAGGTTCCACCTGATCCACGATCGGTTTGTGAAGCTCCGACAGTTATGCCCGAGGGTGCCGCCTCGACCACTAGGCCATCAACCACTCTATCGCCCGCTACGGTCGTCGCCGTAACACTTGATGCAGATGCGCCGCCTCCGCCTGCGGTAGCAGCCGTTCTGGTCGGCGTCGTTTGGTCTACCCCATTCCACGAGGAGGCGACGAAGTAGTTACCGTAAGTCGAAGGCGCATACGTGACGACAACATTATTCGCCCCGGACGCCGGGGCGAGCTTGCCCCACAACTTCAACTCGTACCACACACTTTCCGACGCGGCAAGCAGGGTCATCGCCGCACCGGCGTAAGTAACCCCGGAAACTCCGGCAGCCTCATTGTTTGGCCTCGTGGCCGTCATTACGACTAGGTACGTTTGGCTCCCGGACACTGTATGGGAAAAGGTGCATGGGCTTGCTACACCATATCCGCCCCCAAAGGTTGCGGCATCGAAGGTGATCGCCATTCTCCCTACCTTTAGGTTGTCGCTGCCAAGGGTGTAAAACCTAATGACAAGATGAACCCCTTAGCAACAACCCCTGCCGTTAGCGTATCAATATCCACTCGGATGATATCGCCCGCCGCTATTGTATCAGCATCCGTGTTGATTGATAGTTGGGTTGTCGCATCAGATGTATAGAGTTCTCCTAACTCAATACTGATTGGCTGAATCAGTATGTCCAAGCTGTCACTGACATTCCATAGCTGGGCCTCCAGAGGCCCATCACTCGTTCCGGCTGTTCCTACGGCCCCCCAAACCGATGACAGATAGTACCCATCAACCGTATTAGGGCAGTACAGATACGCTTTGCCGTCCCCAGTTGTACAATCTGCATCTGGAGCAAAGACCGTCAGTTGGACGTATTTGATGTCCTTGTCTACGTGGTCGGCATTCCAGTCCACGGGGCGAACAACCGCCGTGTCGGCCCCATCCGCCACACCAGAAACGAAGGAGTGAACAATAGCCATACTAGCCTCCAGCAGTCACAGTCATAGAGTACGTGAACTCGATGGAGTCTCCGTTGACAACGTTGACCGCACCAAACACATGCCGGTCCAGCAAGGTACCTGCCGTAGCATCGTTGAACAGGCCGTGCTCGGTGATGGCCTTGGTCGTTGTGTAGGCAATGGTTCCTACGGACCGATAGATGACACTGGTCGCCTCAACCTGCGTTCCGGTTGCCCGGCCCTCGCCATCTGTCGTCTCAATACCTGTATCACCGATGAGGGCTCCAGTTGTACCAACACCACTATCGTGGAACTTGAAATCCCCCCAGACAGAGGTCTCCGTGATGAGCTGGTCTACCATCAATTCACAGAACGCCGTGGTTACGACTCTCCGACTCAAAACACCGTAGTTCGTTGCTACGCCGCCCCGGCTGTAGTGGATGGCTCGTAGCTCCCCAACAGCCGTCATCAGGCCCAGGGTCTTAGCCAGGGGCCTGCCGACCCTCCAAGCCAATTCGCCCTTGATGTAGGCCCAACGAAGGGCATTCCTCAGCTTCCAGGACAGGGAAGCCGCCTGTCGAACATAGAACCGACCAGCGACCTGGATTCCCTTCCGGATTGTCAACGTCCCAATAGGTGAAAGGCTGCTATGCATCCGAACCTCCTACTTGATTGAACCGTCAGGGAAGAGTTGCCTTTTGGCAATCTCCTCCACAACGATGCACATGATCTCGGCATCCTGATACGATACGTTCTTGCGCATCCAGCCAAAGTTCTGGCGATGCGATCGATAGGTAATACAGAGCTTGGTGTCTGGATCCATCCCCAGGGTGTCAAGTTCCTCCCTGGGATCGGACCACCCCACCATCCTCTTTAGTGTACACGCTAAGGCCACCTCACGGCAAGTTACCAGAACTTCCCAGTCGTTCATTCCCTGGGCGGAATATGTCGTATGTCTAGACCCGTCCTCCTGGACTTCCAACTTGATGCACAGATGGCCGGGGGTCTCGAAGAGGTCGGCCATTCTCATGATCTGGGATTCAGGAACAAGAGCAAGCATCTGATCCTCCTAGTTTTTACTGCACCAAACAACGGTGAGGTAGGGCGGGTTGTTGCTGGCCGTTCCCGATGTGCCACCTCCCGCCGACGCGTTTGCCATGGCCCCAGAGAGTACCCCGGCGTGATTGTGGCTGGGCCAACTTCCGGATATTGTGTCTGCGCTGGTATAGCGCCTAGCATTGCTACTTCCACTTGTACGGTTCCCAAGGCTTGCGGGTGTGTCATAAGAATGGTTGTGGGAGCCCCCAGATTGGATAGTTAGAGTGCCGGCGGAGTGAGTGTGTGCGATGACGCCGGCGATGCTATGGGTATGGGTTGTAGCCCCTCCCGTCCCGCCGTAAGTTGCCTTCCCTACCAGGAACTTGTCGTCGAAGGCCGTTACCGTCGTCCATCCCACAGGACAGGCCGCGTTGAACATCCCAATGAAGTTCCCGCCCGTAGGAACGGCGTTTGCTGTTGCATACGCAGTTACGCGGTTTTCCAGGGCCAGAACGTCTCCATAAGTGGCTGTATCGATGGGCTGATCTGATATGCCTCCAGACAAGAGTTGTTCCAGGCGATCCAGATTGGCGAGAACTTCGTCTGCCGATACGGTCATTTCAGTTCCTCGAACAGAACACTACTTCGATATATGGAGGAAGCATTGTATTCGTTCCACTGGTGGCTGATGCATCTCCGGCGCTGGTTGTATTCCCAGTTAGACTATGGTCATGACTTCCCCCACTGCCCGTAGTCGTAGTTGATACACTACCGATTATGTCCGAGACGCCCGCTCCGGCGGTTGTAGATGCTATGGTCGTGACAACGGTGTAGCTATGGTCATGACTTCCATCACTTCCAAGGTTTAGAGTTCCAGCCCCATGGGTGTGAGCGATGACTCCACTATACGAGTGGGTGTGGGTTCCACTACTGCCGCCGGTCCCCCCATACGTCGCCGCCCCCCGAATGAACTTATCATCCCAGGCCGTTACTCTAGTCCACCCGGTCGGGCAGGTAGTATTGAACACGGCAATTAGCTTGTCCCCCGCCGGTAACAACACTCCGTGCCCTATCGCACTGCTGTAGGCAACCTCGATGTCCCCAAGGTTCCCCAACTGCTCTGTTTGGTTTGAAGCATCCGGAACGAGCCCGATCAGAGCTAGAACCTCGTTGTTGATGTCATCTAACGTTCTCATGGTACGGCCTTACAAATCACAACGTCAATGTAGGGAGGAAGCGTTCCACCGGCCGCCGATGTTTGGCTGGCCTCTCCCGATGAACCCGTGCTCCCCGCTACTGTATGGGTATGTCCGCCTCCCGATCCAGTTGTACCAGATGTAGTCCCAGCGTAACGAAGGGCAACACCCACCCCAGAAACGGTAGCCTGTGCTCCATCTTTGGTATAGCTGTGGGAATGCGAAGACGAGTCGTTCCCTATCACCATATCGGTTCCGTGTGTATGGGAACCGATGCTATCATAGCTGTGGGTATGGGATGACGCCCCTCCTGCCGTTCCATACGTCGCGCCGCCCATAGGGAACGTGTCATTCAGAGCCGTCACGTTCTCCCACCCACTAGGACAGGCCGTGTTGAAAATCCCGAGGAATATCCCCGTGTTCGGCACGCACGCCGCCGCTACAATGTCCCCCAAGGAGTCGATCTGTTCCATGATGTAGCTTTGGGTCACGGCATCGGGAAAGATGTCCTCTCCCAACACCTTCATCCGCTCGATCTGATCCCTCAGGATTTGTACTCTCTCCCGCACCTGCGTTATCGTCGCCATTGCTCAAAGATGTCCCTTATGACCTGCAAGTCGTCCCAAATCCGATCGATGTCCCCACCCTCTGTCGGCTCCTGAATCGTATCCATCTTGGGGGTCGTGCCACCTGTTCCTCCGGCGGGAATGCCTCCCAGTCCAAACAGCCTTCTGATCCAGTCCTCAAACGCGTACTCGTCGTAAACCGTCTTCTCCTCTATGTCGAAGACGGTGTAGCCCATCTCCTCCAGGATCAGTTTTTGCTCTTCGTCCTTTCGGAACTGGAATGGTCCTTGGTGGGTTGGTCCCTGTACCCGAAGAATGAACATATGGTCAGGCAGAATGAAGTCGGCAACGAGCCCGCCCAGTTCGAGTCTTCCACCTTGAAGACTGGATTGGAAGTCAAAGTAGACACGAAGTTGGGTAAGACGAAGGTATAAGATGCGCTCTGGTAGGCTTCCATAGACCTGTTCCTTAGAGACCGCTCGGGCCTCTAGTGGGTCCTCTCCAATGAGAGGTCTCCGTAGTCCCCTCCGGTGCCCTATCCACCACCAAGGGTCGTCTTTGAGAAGGTCTTCTCGAATGACATCTCGACGGATGCGCCAGGGCATCTTGAACCGAGGAGGAGCCCGTAGACGCTCCTCTCGGGACATAATCTTCTGTTCACGAGCCCGAACCCGACCATACTTCCTCTTGTCCACATCTAGCCGACCTCTGCGAGGTTGACGTTGATCCGAGCCTCGATGTTGGGGGACCCTCTGCTGGAAGCATGTTCCTCAACCGCCGACAAAGAAACCGCCGTCACATAGACCTGGTGCTCGTGTCCATATGGGTCGACATACTTCACCGGACTTGCGCTATCCCGCGCGTCCTTCAGATCCGTGACGATTTGGTCTGGAGTTCGGTTGTCGGAATAAGGGCCGTATTGGACATCCTGGGCCGCAACGATCGTTGCCGCAAAGCCCCAGAGCGTTTGAGGGCGTAGGAGCAGCCGGACGGCGATCGCTTCCAGAACGGGGGTTTCAGTCGCCGTGGCGGTATAGAAGTGGATCCTCAGTTGCATGTAGTTGTACTCTAGGGTGGAGGGCTCATAGCCCAATGGGTTCTTCAATTCCGTTACTCCATCCGTTACAACAACATTGGTTGTTCCATCCACACCGCCCCAAGCGTGCCATGTACTTTCTCCGTCTAGGGCGTAGAATACCGATAGGTAGGTATTACCTACAGCAAGGTTGCTACCCTCGATGATGATGGAAGGTGTCGATTTCTTGACACGCCTAAAGCCGGCATCAATGCGTGGGGTAAACAGTCGATTCTGGCCCGAGGTTGGGAAGTTGGCGTAGGCGAACTCCGAGTTGTCCTGGAAGGGGATATAAGAGGTCAGGTTCGATGCCGCCTTGGTAACGTGATACCAGAGGTAGTTCCGGGACGTGTCGAAATACATGGCCGTGACCGATCCGTCACCATCCGTAATTGGATCCATTAGGCGATGCCAACCAACCCCATCCCATACCACAATGCTCTCGGTGTAGGTCGTCTCGTTGGTCCTGGCCGTCATGAATAGATAGGAGCCTACAGTCACGAAGTTCCGGAACCGGCCGTAGGTAGTGTAGGGGAACTGTTCGGTCAGCCTGGGCGGGGTGATGTTGGTGACGCGCATTCCGTTCCAGGAGTACAAGGTGTTCCGGATAGGGTAGACGTAGGCATTATTGTAAATCGCCCCGGAAGCAAAGTTCTCAGAACTTGTCTGATCCCCGTAATCCAAGACCTTGCGGATAGCCGATTTGTCCCGGTCCATCTTCCAAAGACCATCAGGACGACGAAAGTCTATATCTCCAAGGAAGGAGAAGGCCCCAAGAATCTGCATTCCATCTATCCCCGCATATAGGACATTGGGATCATCCGATGCTACGGTGTATAGATCCGACAAATCCACCGCATCTGAGTAGTGAACCTGGTTGCCCAAGAGACCACTGGCATTCAACTGCCGACCAGAGTAGACAAAGCCGTCATGATGCTGGATCCAATAGGTATCGATCTGAGCCGTCGTAGCCCCGGCCCCCGTCCAATCGGTGGCGGCAGAAGTCGGGTTGGTAGTGTAGTAGGGCTGCTCATCATCAACAAAGGCGAACAGGTACTTCCCATTCGACCACCCAGTATGGATAGCAGCGGAGGTGGCTAGCGGCTCGGCTTCTGTCCATGTAGGGGTTGCCGTGTCGGCCAAGGCTGTATCAGACACCCGGCCGCCCTTGTCCGTCCAGGCGAACAGGTGATCATCAAATAGGGTGAAGCCGTTCTTCTGCTCGGCCGCCGTATCGCTGGCAGTCGCTTGGGTCATGAGTGTTACAAGGCCCATATGTCGGGTGTCTAGATTGCCCGTCGTCCGCAGGTAGCCGGAGGCAGCCCCAGCCTCGGTCATCCACTGGAACCCAAAGCCCCGGCTCCAGTCCGTCATGACCAAGACCTGATACAGTCCCATCTCCCCAAACACGATCCCGCCCCCAGGTGTCGATGAGCGTGGGGAGAAATCGGTAACGTCCCTAGCCTTGTACGAAGCTAGATCGATCCGATAGTCCTTGCCATTCAGGTGGATGTTGCCACGCTTCTCATCCATTTACCACCCCAAGGGGTTCCCTATATCATCACCCGCCGAAGAGACGTGTGTTCCATCTTCATCTTCATCCTGCCATAGCGAGCCCGCCAGCACACGCCGTCGATGGAGCCTAGCGTACTCCGCAGCCCGATCGGCGTAGTATTCTGCCGTCCCCCCATGCATCGTCCGATCAACCCGGTTGTCCCCAATCATGCTGTCGTGCAGGGTCGCCAGAGCCTTGTTGACTACAAACTCCTTCGGTACTGAGGTCACATCCGAGTCCGCAGACAGAGCTGATGGCCACCCAAGATACGTCTGCCGGAACCGGAACCCATACACGCTCGGCATAAGATTCTGGAGATACATCTTGTCCGGATAATCCTTGCGGTTGAAGTGGATGCCAAGCAGGCTTACCCAGTCGTGCCACTGCTCGTCCGCATCCCACCAGCGGTACTTCGATGTTGAATCGGCGTCCGTCGTCAAATAGGTTGCCGCCGAGTTGCCTACCGTGATGAGGTTAGTCAAGGTGTCCCCAGAGATGACAGAGCGAACCTGACCCTTTCCAGGGCCATCATAGATCGAGACGTACCAATCCGTATCAATCCCCGACAGGTCATCGTCCGTATCGACCCCAACCACCGCAGAGGTACAAGCAGACGTACACGTTCCTGTAACTGACTTACTGGATCTTTCTACCCGTATCTGAAGCATCTTCCAGGGTGTCACGGATAAGCCAGAGATATCGTAGGCCAGCCGGTCCTCCACCACAATCATAGACTCATCAACCGTCTGGGCGGGCCAGTATTCCCCACCCTCCTCGAGGGCGTCGTTGATAGCAGAGTTGATCTGGGAAGGAGGCCAGATGTGATAGATCTCAATACGGTCTGCGGCAGCCGGAGCAGTATCAAACGGCCACTCGGGGATGATCTTGTTCCCACTTCGCTCGAACGCTTGGATACGCCGCTCTGTGCCGTAGACCCCGGCCGAATCGGAAACGTATACCCAGGCATTCTGCCAGAAGTTCTCTGTTTGGGTTAGAGACGGAGCGTAGATCACGTCCGTCGTCTGGATAGTTGCGGACGTGGGATCAGCTAAGGCAACATCCGTGTCCCCATAGGCAAGGAAGAATGGCATCCTGGCCTTCAGGGCGATTGCCCGTCTCAATGCTTGTCGAGTTGCGGTCGGTTCGGTCATGCGCCCATCCTATGCTAATGCTATGCCCCACTTGTCGGATAGATAGGTTTCCACAAGGCCCCTGTTGGCACTAGAGAGTGCGCCCGTGTAGACGACGACCTCATAGAGTTGACCATCGAACCCATACTGGGTCATGTCATACTCGCGCCCCATACCCACCGTCCCCCCAAGAGCCTTCTGCGCCCACGCCTTACCGGTCGCTATGGACGCCCCATCACGGAAGACGCTTGCCCCCGCATCATCAAAAACAAACGAGAGGATTTGAACGGCATTGGTTGCCGCAACGGCGTTGTTCCATCCCTCCGGAAGAGTGATCCAGCCGACCCAGCCGACTGTCGCCGTAACACTAGAGACAATGAACCTCCCGGTCTGAAAGTCAAAGAGCCGTTGATCCGCGTTTACATTTGTTGTCTCTGTTTTGGTAGCAAAGATGAAGGTGTAGTCTTGTGCGCTCACTCCCGTAGAAAAATCGACCAGCATCCCATGATTGGTGCGGTCGAAATCTACCCCCGGTAGGCCATTCTGCTGGTTGGTCATGTAGATCGGCTTCTTGGCCTCAGTGGTCTGAGTGGCATGACGAGCGTTGCCGCTCAGGTCACTCCAGGAGGCGACGGGGTCGTTATTCGCCAGTCCTGTTATCTCGCTGGCGTCCAGCCACAAGACAAGCCCCACAAGATCCGTAGGTGCCCAAGCGGCCGCAGCTATACCTTTTGATCGACGAACTCTACGCATCATCTTACTCCCTATGTCGTCACAGAGCGGACGGTCGCTACTCTCCCCAGGACGAATATCTCCAGCTTGTCCGAATCCGCCGCGATCGAGTCACAGTCAAGGATCTTCATCGACCAGTGGTTCGGCATGATGATGTCCGGTAGCGTTCGGGTCAGATGGTCGGTATCGACAAAGGAGGTCATATCCTGGCCCCCAACGAAGAAGTTGTAGTATCGAACTCCACTACCCGCCGTAGCACTGTCCGCCGCCGCCTGATTGACCGCCGACACCGCTCGGAAGATAGGGTCCTCATCTGAGTCCTGATAGATGACCTGGAGCCTACGGTTCCCTGCCGTATCTGTCGTGGCAGTCATTTGTATCCGAATGGAATCAATCAGGTAGATCAGGTTCCCGTCAGTCGGGGCGCTGGATGTCCCAAACACCCATTCCCCATCCGCCGCCCCAGCTGCTGTGTCCGAGTATAGAAAGGGTCTCCATTCATAGTCAGCGGCCATGTTACGCCTCGTATCCGGCGATCTCGCCAAAGACCTGAAGTTCCATCAGGTCGCTGCCAGGGTCTAGGGCCGACTGTTCTAACACAACCAGGTTGCAGCCCTCGGGCAACCAAACGTCCGGCAGGGTATTGGTCAGTTGGTCAGTGTCTACGAAGGCTGTCTGGTCGGCAAGGCTGGTCCCGAAGTTGTAGAACCGAACCGCCGACGCAGCTAGCACCGCTCCACCCCGAACCTCCAACACGATGTCCCCATCCGAGTCTGTCATCCGAACCACGGGGGTCCGGTTCCCTACCGTATCGGACGCTGTGTACTTCAGATGGACCCCAGTGATGTGAAGGATTCGCCCAGTGGGAACGGGGAGCGTATCCCCTGCCCCCGTCAACGTGCTGTCATTGTGAAAGTAAGGCTTCCAGTCCATTTGCTCACCTCGCGTTATCCACCGCCAAAATCTGTGATTGATACTGGCGGTCCCTACCCGTCCCAAGCCGGACGGAAATCCTATCCTGTTCAGCCTCTAAGTCCCGCGATCTCATCCCCGAAGTCAGGGCGGCCTCTCGGGCGGCCTCGTCATCCATTGCCGTCTTCACATGTCGATAGCGGTCCGCAAAGACTGAAGGCACCCCAAGGTTGTGGCCGGGCTTCAGGTCGTAATACTGATGCATAATCCGTACCCGGATCGGCAGGAGCCTAGGCGTCGGAGTACCATTGACCATAATCGTCTCCACCACCCCTGGGCACTGCACGTCTTCTTTTGGCCCATTGGCGATCATCCAGTCCAGTTGCAGCTTCTTAGATTCCCTGGTAGCAACAGACTTGGTCCTAGCGTCCTGATACATCTTGGACGCCCGAGCTTCCATTTGGGCCTTCTTATCGCCCGTAGCAATCCGCTTCTCGGCGTCCGACCAAACCTCGTCATAGAACTTCACCGGATCCTCAGACCACCGACGCTCGGCGTCTTCAATCTCAGAGGCCCGTGCCCGCATCTTGTTGATGTGATCGGCATACTTCGGGTTCTCTAGGACTGACTGATCCCCCATCAGGTACCGATCCAGAGCTAAGGCAAGCTCCATCGCCTCTGCCTGCTTGGCCGTCGGCATCTTGGTCAGGAATGCCCTGACCGCCGGGTCTTCCCCAATCCCATCCAGACGGACCTTGGAACGAAGAATCTCCTCAGCCCGCTGCTGGGCTGCCGCTCGGCGCTTGCGTCGGCTGCTCATCTGGGACCTCCTCCCCGTCGTAGTAATCAATGTACTCCTCAATCAGCTTGAGGTTCTTTTCTTTCTCTTCCTTCTTAGGGTCCTCAATCTTGTGTCCGTTCGGGTCGTAGAGGACCGGGCCTTCTTGTTCCGATAGACGAACATCGGCCCCAAAGGTTGGGGCAATCTGCCTATCTATACGGTTCAGCAACCCATTGATATACTGACGAGCACCCGTTACGGCATTCAGCCTTCCGAACGATTGCTCAATTTGCTTCATGGCGTTCTCAAGTTCTGTCTCCCAGCGGGCCTTCTCATCCGGCGTCTTTGCCGCCTGGATTTGTCCTGCAAAGTAGTTCCTGACCCCCTGAACGGAATTGAGCTTTGCCATCGCCTGGCCCTCTTCATTCTTCATCCGGACCAGATCAAACTCAATGGCCTGCCGCCCGACGTTTGGGAGCCAGTCGAACCCATACCGCTGCCCCCGTAGCAGGTTGGCTTCCTTGGGCAGATGTATCTTGACTCCCCGCCCCATCATGAAGCCAATCCAGAACTCCCCATTCGGTCGCTGATACTTGTACTCGGTGTCACTGGCCATCTCGACACCATACATCCCGACTTCCTTGTAGCCCATCCAGGCCGCAAGTCCCAGCATATAGGATATGGAACTACAGTAGTAGTTGATCCCCAGGTCCCTCTCGATCTCATCTAAGGGGAACTTGATGGATGCGGGAACGTCGGCAAACTGATCCTGCATGTAGATCGGGAATGCCTTGGGCTCCCCGAGAGGTTTCTGTGCTCTCAACCACTCCGGGTGCTTAGGGTCGTTTGGATTGCCTTGGCGCATGAAATCGAGGTAGGGGTGTATCTGGAACCATCGGTCCCAGCGCCTCATCCACTGGAAGCGGTACTCCTCATTGAGACCCCAGATTTCCCATGTAGGGTCGTCAAATGGAGCAAAGTGGCGGGTCGTCTTAGAGAACGCAACGATCGCCACCTTATCGGTCACGCGTTTCCAAGGATCGGTGACCCTACCAGTCGGACCTGGCCTCTTCTCCCGTGCGGGGACCTCCCGACGCTCAACAGGGATATCCTCCACGGGCATCGTGAAGATCTTATCGTCCATGTTCATAGGACAACCTCCTGGTTGTTGTCGGGGAGAGGACACGGAACTCCAGGATAGCTCCGCCTCGGGATCTGGCCCTAGTCCCCTCCCCTAACTATGGTAGATTGTTACCGGAAAGCACCCGTTACCCAAGACTGCTTTCCGCTATTCAGACGGTAAAGCAACACGGGGGTAACAACACCAGCACTCGCACCAGAACCCCACACGAAACTCAGGGTCGCTCCATCGGGATAGTCCGTATCCGTGTACTTCTCGAACCTCCAATAGAACGGCCTGGAATCTGTGTCTGCTAGGGTTCCTTGACCAAGATTGATCAGATGGTTTCCATCTGAGTCGTCAACGGTTGCCGTGATGTAGTCGGCCCATGCTGTGCTAACACGAAACCCGATACCCACGACCTCGCAGTTACCAGGAAGCGTGAACATTGCGGCCGGGGACGTATCCGAGTAGGTGATAGCATCACCATAGGCTTCCCAGAGCATCGCCTCAGCCAGTTCTTGGGCAGGCCAACCGAGTTTTGGTGCAGGCTTGATAAGCACTACTGACATGGTTGGTCTCCTTTACCTGGCCATCGAGTAGATGAGGATGAACTTCGTCAGTCCAGCATCACAGGCAGTCGTGCTGAGGGGGAACGTAGCCGCGATGGTCGCTCCCGTGTCGTAGAACTTGCCTAGTGCGTTGCTAGCTTGCCGACCGATCCCCGTAGGCCCGTTGGCCGAGTCGTTCGGGGCGAGTTGAGTGTCAGTGAACCAGGTATCTACGCTGGACGTATCTCCAACGGTGATGTTTCCATCATCACTGGTTCCCCAAGAGTCCGGGGTGATGCCATAGATGCCGTGAACAAAGACCCCCGCAGGTAGTGTCCAGAGGCTCACGGTTTGTGCGGCCGAAGAGCCGGTCACGGCGATGTCGTCACTATCGACATCCGTACCCCACGTCACAGCCGATGTGTTCCGACCCGTCAGGTACATGATGACTTCGTCGGCTCTCTCCGCCCAGGGGTTGTCCCCTAGGTAGATGTCACCGTAGGGAGGAATAGTTTTAGCCATTATTCCTCCCTTATCGAGCCATAGACCAAACGAGTACGAACTTGGTCAGTCCAGTCACAACGGCCGAGTGGGCAAGCGGGAAGGTGGCGGAGATGGTTGCACCCGTGTCATAGAACTTTCCGGCCGGAGGCGTCAAGGCGTTGGTCTTGAAGACGCCAGCGGCATCGGTCGCGCAGGGGGCGAGCAGCGTGTCCGTAAAGTACGTATCCACTGCGCCTGTGTCCCCAACCGTGATGTTGCCATCGTCGCTGTTGGTTCCCCAAGAGTCGGCCGTGTTGGCATAGATCGCTTTCACGAACGCTCCCGCAGGTAGAACCCACAGGCCCACCGTCTGGGCCGCCGAAGACGCCGTTACAGCGATATCGTCGCTGTCCACGTCCGTCCCGTAGGTCACAGCCGATGTGTTCTGGCCTGTCAGGTACATGATAACCTCGTCCACTCGCACGGCCCAGGGGTTATCGCCTAGGTACTGATCTCCATACGGAGGAAGGGTTTTAGCCATTGCAAAATCTCCTTACTTACCGGATTACGAGCTAACTGCGTGCTCTAGTGCGCGGACCCAAACGGCATTCAGAACCGCGGACTTGTGGACCATCTTCCAGCCGATCGTCCCACGCTGCTTCAACGGGTCGAACCCAGTCCCACCAAGGTCATTGATGATGAGTTCAACCGGCTTTTGCTGCGGGCGTCCGGTCTGGACAGCCAGTTCCCCACCGCCTGCATCCAAACTCACGTTCGGGGTCAGTGCCGCGATCCCTGCCGCTCCGATGGCCTCGTTACCCATGAAGAGGGTCGTATACACATCGATCGAACTGGTGCCCGCGGCCGAGTTCACATAGGCATTACTGGTCACATAGATCTTGCAACGCAGAAGGCTACCCATCTCGCCACGTCGGTACGCCTCTCCGCCCTCACGAGTGATAAGCGTAGCGAACATCGAGTCCTGCATCAGGGTGAGCCAGGTGAAGGGGTGAGCCACAACCCAGTAGCTATTACCCTCGATGGGCATGGCATTCGCACTGTCGAGGTTCGCCACCTGGGATAGGAAGTCGGAGAACGCGATCTTGTCATTCGTGGAGTCAACCGTAGCGGTCGTGGTGGCCCCACCTGCGTAGTCCGCCGTCGCCCCAGCCTCAAGAACGTCGCGGATCAGGGTGTCCACAGACAGCCCTGCCTGTTCGCCCAGGATGCTGGAGAACTCAGAGAGCAAAGGATCGTAGGCCGTCATGATGATCTTGTCCGTGAAGCCAAGCCAAGCACCATACCACAGGGGCGTGATGGTGGTCGTGGCCACGGTCGGGCTAGCCAGCTCGTTGGGGGTGTTCCCCTCCGTCAACTCGGATGTAACGGCTGAAAGCCCGGCGTACTTGCGAAGTTCGTAAGCACCAAACTGATTGAGTCGTGCAGAGGTGACGTGCTTGCCGTGAACAAGGCGCGGGAGAGCACGGCTGAGTAGCCGCTTCTCGTAAAGCGTCTTGACGGCATCACTCAAAGCAGCAACATTGGCGTGAGCCATCGTAAGTCTCCTAGTTTATCCCCCTTGTCAGAACGCCTTACGGCGTAGACAAGCCGGGGATTTGTTTGTTCAGGTCTTGTTGTCCCGTCTCGAAGATCCGCCAGATTTCCTCTTCGGAGAGTGGTCTGCCGACCTTCTCGGAGTACAACTTCTGCAACTGCGCAAATGCCTCATTCGGGGTCATCTGTGCAGGCGGCGTACCTGTTCCCGTCACGACCTGAGGTGGCGTTGGGCGTCCAGGTACGGGGGCCGCAGGTTGGACCGGAGCAACGGCCGCAGGTGCCGCTTCCGCTTTGGCGCGCAGGTCTCGGATATACTCCTCGAACCGGCTGTCCGCCTCACGGAAGAATACATCAGGGTCGGAGAACTCTAGGTCTGCCAAGTTGACACCCAACCTGGTCAGACGTTGAGCATAGTTGATCATGGAGATGGCTGCTTGGCGAGCACCCTTCTCCTGCTCCAACTCTTCCTGCAATCTTCGCTCTTTGTCCGTTCGAGACTCGGCTTCGTAGGCTGAACGCTCTTCCGGCGTCATTCTTGCCAGAAGATCCGATTCCAACCTAGAGGTCAAATCACGAATCTCGCGGTCCCGCTCTGCCAATTGACGGGAATACTGGGAATCGAGTTTGGACTGGAGACCAGCCATATCTCTCTTCCACTTGGCCTCAATGGCATCCCGCTCCTTGGCCATGCGGGTGTTCCACTCAGCCTCGGCATCGACAGGCTGTGCAGGGGCATCCACTACACCAACTGCGCCTGGTTGTACAGGGGCAGGTGCAGGAACTCCCGTGGCGGGCACCGTGGGCTTATCACCCTCAGAACCGCCAGTAGCGCCTTCAACTCTTGGCATCGGAAACATCGTCTTTCTCCTTTATTGTAAGGTTCACCACTTAGACTACCACACCAGATGGGCCTAGCGCAAGTGTTATTGTCAAGACGGTTACTTACGAACCTTAGCCTTTTCTTGACCTTCTGCCATCTTGGCCAGAAGTTCCTCTTCCTCTGGTGATAAGCCCCCAGTTGTTCCTCCACCCCCGCCCGATCGGGTCAAGCTGGCCCCTCCCAATGGGGGCAAGTTGCCCCCGGCCCCACCAGAGCCCAACCTCCTCCCGGCCTGGAGCAGTTCTCGCCCCTCGGCAGCACCACGATAGCCCAGAGGGATGTAGGACAAACGCCGGGTAGGCGTCCGGGTTCCACCACCCCCTCCACGCCTGCCTCCCCCTCCACCGCCACCTCCGCCCCCTCTAGTTGTGGTAACTTCACCAAGGTAATACTGTGCCCAGACAGGATGGGACATGCCCCACATATCCTTCATGGCATAGTATTGATCGATCAGGCCAGATAAGGTTGGATCCTGCTCCCTGGCAGCGGCCCGCTCCGATTGGCTGAGGGACATGTACCAACTGAAGGTTGTCCAGAAGTCCTCCCCAAGCCGCCCCGTCACAAGTCCCCGAAATTGGTCCTGCTCCTCTCGGGCCTGTGAGCGGCTCGCAAGCTCCTCATCACCCACCGGCTGGTTGTATCCAAGCTCCCTCAAGGTCCGTTCTAGGATGGCCTCAAACTGCTGGGCGTCTTCGGGATTCCGCCAATCGGCCGTGGAGGTTGTCCGTCGGAACGCCTCCATCCACCCGTCATCGCCCTCATTCCGACGGAATGTATCCATAAAGTCGTCGTAGGCGGCCCCAGGTGGGACACGATTGAGAAGGTTCCAGATGCGCTCATCCCGTCCCGCAGCGGCCTCTCCAACCCGCAACTCTGCATTCTGAGCCTGACGATCTTCCATGGATAGGATGGCCCGCCCATAAAGGCCCTGCCGAATGTCTTGAACCGTGAAACGATCCCCGTACCGGGCCTGCATCCACTCGATGATGTCTTCCTCAGTCGGACGACCATCCGGCCCAAACTGACGTAGGAAGTTCCTCTCAAGAAGTTCCCGCCCCTCGGGGGTTGTTGCCTTCCCAACCTCTTCGTAGTACCGCTCTTGGAAGTTGTGAACCCAGACGTAGTTGATTGCCGAGTGAATATCGTCGGTTTCGATCCGCCACTGCTCCAACCCAGCCGCATTGGTCTCCGCAACCAGCATGAGACCTAGGTCCTCCGGCCGGTTGAGCGCGGCGTTCATGAAGTTGGCCTCAGCAAAACGGGTCTGCATCTCCCTCATCATGGGGGCCGCAATGGCAGGTAGGCGGTCCAGCCACGTCTGGTAGTCCCGCTGGTAGTCAGCGTAGACCTCATACCGATCAGGATCCCACGACGGAGCCCCATCCAGTAGGGTGTGCCACCACAGGTTACGGAAGTCCTCGTAGACCAACTGTTCGGGCTTGTAGCCGATAACCCAATCACGGGGCGCTAAGGGGTACCGCAGTTCCAGGTCTGCTACCTCGGCCGCATATCGCCGCTGGATTTCAATTTCGACCGCGGGGTTGTTACCGGCCGGCAGGGCATGTAGAGCTTGGTCTCTCACCTGTCGAATACGCTCCCACTCAGCCATATACTCATGCCGCTGGCGCTGGGATTCTATGTTGAACGCCACGATGACGTTGTAGCTCATCCCATCCACAGACTCGTAGGATGAGGAAACCCGACTGACCCGATCATAATATGCCTGGGGGCTCTCTCGGGTCGGGTCATAGGGCTCTGATCCAGACGGAACCCGAACCCAGGAGAAAGCCGTATAGAGGTTGGCGGCGTAGTTCGCTGGCACGTCATTGATGCGGCTGGTGATGATGCCCCACATCTGCTCGATATCCTTCGGTAGCTCCAACATGTGCGCCCCAAGAACATCGTTGGCAGCCCACCGCAGGCGGGCATTCTCGGCCCTGGTGTAGAGTAGGCGGGCATCCGCGTCTGTGTGCATTCTTGGATAGATCCCCGTGAAGTAGCCCAGAGTCGCAGTCAACCAGTCATCCGTCTGAATATGGCCGTAGGCTTCTTCCCATAGCCTCTGGGCCGCCGGGTCCTCGCCCCGAGCATACATGTCCAAGGCATTCTGTGCCGTATCCAGAAGCGCCCACCTTTGAGCGTCCGTCATGCTTGGATCGGCAATTTGCTCCAGGAAGCTGATTAGGATCTGCTGCTCGACTAGGAAGTCGATGTAGGATGCGTCGGGATCCAAAAGTTCCATCGCCAAACGACCAAATGTCGTCTGCCGGGCCACTCTCTTCAGAAGGGCATTAGCAACCGGTGGGATAAGCTGTGCTTGGGGCAGCAAACCCATCGGCTGGTAGATGTCAGCGTCCAACGTCCCCGTAACCCGGAAGAGAAGCGGCACCCAAGGCGATGGGGATGCCCCAAACATCGACAGGGAACGCAACGCGATGCTGGTTGCGATAGTCCCAAACCCTACATCCTGGTCGGTCATCTCCTGAAGATCGTAGTAATCCAGGTTTGGGAAGACGTAGCGCATGGATAACGGCCCAGTCGGGTTCCACCACATCCCGTTCCCCAAGGGGATCAGGCCCCGCATGGACGGCAGCGGTTCCCCCCTGGATGTTGCAAAGCCGTGCTGCCAGGCGACCATGCTGGTGTTGCTCATGTACCGTAGGTACCATCCAACCAACTCTGGATCGTGAACCATGGCCCCCAACCAGAATGGGATCGATCGGGATGGGAACATCCAGAACGGGACGACATTCTTCATCATCCGGTCGAACTGAGAGAACTGATGGTAGCCGATGAAGATACGGTTGGTCTCTTCGAGGACGCCCCGATAGTTGCGACCCAAGAACTCGCCCCCACTCATGACGGCCTCTTCACCAAGCGCCATGTTCTCGACGTAGCCACGCCCAATGCGTTGGATGAGGGTCTGCTGCTCAGGAGATAGCTGACGGAAGAGGACATCCCCCTCAACCATTCGATTACGAATGTGAGAGCGTATGTCATCCGTCAATTGACGGAACTGATTGACGAAGGCTGTTTGGTCGTCCAGAGCCCGGAAGTAAGCCACCACGTTCGGGTCCATCATCTCCCGGCTAGGATATCGGAACCGACGACTACCAAGCCCCATCGGGATGCCCTCGCGCTCGGCCTCTCTCATAATACGGGCTTCCCACGCCGAGATTAGTTCCTCAAGATGCCTCTCGATCTGTGCTTCCCGACGAAAGTCACCAGCCGCCGCATAGGCGTGCATCCGCATCCGAAGATGTTCAGCCAAGTTATCGAATGAATCAGTCGCCATTCGTCCATCAGGAAGTCTCTGTCCCCCATACAGATCGTTGACACTCCGACCGCTGTCAAAACTGAAGGGCTCCTGAACATTCGGCCCTATCATCTCTCCCCATACACCCCGCCTCAGGTTTTCCTGTCGAGCCTGTAGCGATGCTTGTGCCGCCGCTCTAGCCTGGGCTACCTCGGGAGCAGGAGCCTGAACCCCAGGCGGGGACGCATCCAACGGCAACCACTCTACAGATCCCTCGGGGAACAGGACATAGCGGTAGGGTTGATCCGTTCGGCTTGTGGCCGCGTCAATGGCCTCCTGAAGTCTTCTCTCATAGTCCGGTCCGGGCGCAACCGTTACATTGTTGACACCCTGACCATGTTCAAACTCATACCGAATAGCCGCCCGCCGACCATCTTGGTATTGTTGCTCTGTTACATAGGCAACCCGTATTCTCTCTTGGTGATCCGTCCACGTTCCAACCCGTAGTCCGGCATATCCTTCGGCGTCCGTTAGAGTTCCGCCAAATCTACCAAATCTTCCCGGCTGGGCACTTGGGTCAGGTTGCCCATGGTAGACAACCCTTAGCCCTTGATGTTCAGCTAGTTCCCGGTTCCTATCTGCAATCTGACGTAGGGACGGGGGCGGGGGTGCTTCCGGAACCGTAACCGGCCTGGTTGCCCTGGCGATCCGCTCGGCGGCCTCGGCCTGTTCTCTGGCAATGAGTTCCGCGGCCCCTAGGAGTTCCCCTTGCTGATTCCGAAGCGTCCGCACCGGTGTATCCAACCAGGTAGCAACTTCGGGGCTGGCAGCGGTTCCATTGAATCCAAGGCCCCGGAGAAACTCATTAGGTACGGAACCCCAAGTCGATGAGACCGTCGTAAATGCCCCACCCGTATGAGAAAGGACTCTCAACGACCCATCAGGGTTTAGTTCTATCGTATAGCCCGCCGCCTCCAAGAACGATCGCGGCGTAAACAGTTCGCCGGATTCAACCAGGGCCTGAAAGGCCGCCGGATCTGCCTGCATTAGATGCTGGGACTCCTCCAGGGCTCTTGTGAGAATGGTGTCTGCGGCCCGGTACTCCCCTGCGATGATCTCATAGACCTGTCGCCAACGCATGTTCCGCGTACGAGGGGAGTAGGGGACATTGAGCGCCCAGGCCAAAACCCAATTTCGGTGGTCTCCAACTCGGGCAAACCGACCAAGAGCTAGATCGAGATCTCCCAGATACAACGACTGCAAGTTCAGTTGAGCAGCCTGCTCTAGGGCCAGTCGAGATGCCGTGACATCGGCTGCCGTCCTTGCCGCCTGCAAAGCCCCCTGGGCTGCCTCGTTGAGATCGGCCCGCAGGTTCGATAGGGCGGCGGATGTCCGTCCCATCTGCGCCCCTGCCCTCGCTGCGTCCCTTCGGATAGATGGCCCTTCCTCACTAAAGAGTTCATTCAACTGCTGAGCCCCCGCCTCGTTACCATCCGCCCGCAGACGACCTATGTCATCTCGCAAGCCAGCATCAGCCTCATCCAAAAGGTTCCGCCCAGGAGGAATGTCGACAGCCTCCGGGGCCGCTGCCGGAGTTACGGTAACTTCTGGGGCGGCTGTTGGGGCGGCGGGCATAGCATCCAATGCCTCTCTCAGAAGGCGGGCATCCTCTCTCATGAGGTAGAATTCCTGCATTCCCTCCTCGTATGCTCCCTCGCCCAGGAGGATGTCTTCTAGGCGCTGTAATTCTGCCTGTGCTTCCCCCCTGGTTCCCTCCCATACGCCAGTGGGTCCCTCAACCCTGATCCTTTCGGGGATGGCCGTGGGCGCGGCCTCAACAGCCGCCCTTGAAGGCAAGCCTACATTGTCAACAACGACCCTAGCCTCCCCGTCTGCAATGCCTCGCATCTGATCTCGAATATCCCGATATACACGGGTGGCAAGAGCAGACGCGTCATCCTCGCTTATACCTAACCGCCCAGCAACACTCGCAATGGCCGCCCGAGCTTCCGAAGCGGGTAGAGGATTCTGCCCCCGCATGGTCCGGGAAAGTTTGGAGCCGGCATCATAGAGATCCCTTTGAACATCAGAGGCGAAGGTAATCTCGGCTTGTCGATGTCCAGCGCGCCATGAGCGGGTGAGAGTTTCTCTTGGTGCTGGTCTCACATTCTGCGTCGGCCCAGGATGTGCAGGGGCTTCAGGAGGTGGAGCGTCTGGGGGCACCTCCGGGAGGGTCCCAGCCTCCATCGCATCGTCTACAGCATTGGCCGCCCCGTTCATCCTCTCGGGATCGATCGGCACGTCAGCACCTGGCATGTTGCGGAGGTTCTGCAAGTTCTGGGCCGCCTGATCCTCCTCGAAGCCGGCCAGGATGTCATCAAACAACTGCCCTATGGAACGATCAATCTCCTCCGGCGTCCCACCCTGCTGAAGGATGTCCCGGACGCCCTGTTCAATCACGGCATGGGCGGCACGGGCGTTGGGGTCGTTCCCCAACAGGTTCATCATCCGGTTCATCAGGTCTTCGCTCAGGATCAGGGGGACACGGCCTCGGGTCCTCAACCCGGCAAGGAGATCCAGGACCTCTGTCATCCGGGACGGGTTGGCAATCCCGTACCCCGTCGTACTCCTACTCACCCGATAACGAAGGCTTCTCAACAGGGCCGATGCCACCGGATCTGCCTGACTCTCAAGAAGAGCGGCGGAAAGCCAATTATCCAGATGGTGTGCCATGATGGAAACATCAGTCTCATACAGGCGCAGGTAGGTTGCGGCTCGGGCGGTGACTTCGGTCCCCTCCCAGATGGCCCCTAAACCTCCAAGCCAGCCGTTCCAGGCCGGTATCCGTCCGTGGCGCACTCCCTCCTCAGCACCCATGCGGAACCACTCTACGAAGTTCCTTGGTAGACGGCCCTCGAGTGCCAGATCCTCTAGGCTACGGCCCCCAAGTTGGGTCGAATGTAGGACCATCCTAAGATCCTCGGGGAAGAAGGTCCCAAGTTCCTGGAATCTGGCCAGAATTGTGTCCAAGGACTGGAAAGGGTTTGAGCCCGTGATGATGGCTTTGAAGTAGGTATCAATGATGTTGTTGATGACAAAGGAAGGCCGGGCTCTCAGCACCATTGTCGTCCAGAAGCTCATGAACCCCTGATAGGTGTCGTTGATAGCCACCATCGCCCGTACCAAGCCACTAACGTTGGATGAAGGGCGCACCATCACACCTTCGAGCCGACCAATCGCATCCTCAGGGATCCCGTGAAGATCCCAAACGTTATCTATGTTTCTTGAGAAGTCACGAAATAGTTGTTGTGGATCAACACTATCCAGACCTAGCTCTCTCAGAATTCGACGCACTCTCCCAATCGTGGCCGGCTCGTTGGTTTGGTGATACGCCCAAGCAATCAGACCCTCATCCAAATACCGAGTCCCCCGTGCTCCCCCAAGCCCCGGAAGAACTCTCAACTCCAAATACCTCTGCCGGAAGCGTTCGGAAAGCGCGTGCACTAGGCTCCGAGGCTCACTGGCAAACGCATTGGCCGAGCGGACCAGTTCCAGATCAGTTGCCGCAGTCCGTCCCGCCCCAGCCTCCCGACGCAAAACGACTAGCCGAGCCTCCGCTACCTCATCGGCGGCATCCGATACCATTGCAACAAACTGCCGCTCCGTAAAGGGGGCAGCTTCGGTTCCTAGTCTCTCAATGAGTCCCCTGAACCGTCTCATCAGGTTGTCGGTCAGGCCATACCGTACCCGCTCGACGCCGGTCATCGGATTCGTCCTATCAAACATCCGATGAATAACATGCAACATCCCATCCGTCCCCGTCACCCGCTCCGTAGCGCGGGCGATCGTGCCCATAATGCGCCCACCCCATGACCGACCCCAAACATACGAAGCCGATAGATGTGCCATCCCTCTGAAGATCTCTCGGGCAGCCACAAATCCCCGCCCCACGACCGGGGCGTGTTCCGCCATCTCCCATGCCGCCCGAACCCCCTTCCCAAGAGCCCCACCCAATGACCTTACAATATCATCAGCAAACGGGATGGAAACATAGTTGAATACGTCCGTGAGGCCCTGCCAAGCAAACTCCAGACCTTGGTCCGCATTGACCATCGTAAGCTGGCGCATCTCGTCTTGGCCAGGCAAGCGTCCCTGTTGAAGAATGAATAACCAGATGTTTCGGTTATCGGCCTCCCATCGCTCCTGGCCGTCCGCCAAAAACATGTAACTGGCTGTCCATCCACCCATTCCAACCGAATGGAACTCGGGATCATACGAGTCCCGCAAGGCCCCAACCGCCGCAGATCCCCTCTCAAACAGAGCGTTCATTTCATCTTGTGCCTGACGCCCGCTTGTCCACCTAATTATGCTTTTGGGGTCCATCCATCGATTGTACTGGTCCACAAGGTCCTGAATATCCTCCATGCGCCGAAGTGGGGCATCCCGGATTTCAACAGATTCTTGGATAATCTCCTCGGTCATCTCCGGGGAGACGCCCGACAACAACATCGTCTGACGAGCCCCATCCAGGTCGTCCGCTCGGATCTGATTTATCACATGATGGCGAGATACCCCAAGCAGTTCGTCATGGGGCACTGGAGATTCAACCTCTTCACTAAAGACGGACTTGACCACCTCCACAATAGCAGCCGGAATCTCGGCTTCCAGCAATCCAACGAAGTTGGTTACATCTTGCGAGAACGTCTGCCACCCCGCGTCTTCTTCTAGTCTCTCAACAAAGGGAGCCTGCTCTATTGGCTCCTGACGTATTTCTCCGACGCCGGCCCGCCCACTTATCAACGCACGCGGCTCGGCACTCAAAGTGTAGGCCGGCTGAAAATACGTCCTCAAAATACCAGGAATCGCATTCTTGATAAGAGACCAATCCACTATGAGCCCACGCCAAGAAATGGAGGACGTTTTTACGAGGAAGTTTACGACAGGGTTCCGCCTACGCAACTCAATCCAGTCCTGCATCCGATTGAAGGTTAGGCGGTTCCACAAAGAGCCGGCATGTTGTAATAGATCCCGATCCTCAAAAGGCTGTACGGAGAATGTTCTTAGTTCCGTCTCTCCTCGATGGTACAGATAAACACTCTCACCCGAGGCCGGCGGTCGTCCTGTGATGCCCAGCGCCGATGGGAAGTTCAGCCACCCATTTTCTCGAAGAACCCCCCTTTGTGTCACCAGATGTTGGTATTCCCTCATCCGTTCTGAGTTTTCAATCCCCTCTAGGTTCCCCTCCGCCTCCATCTGTGAAATCTGGTTGTTGATCTCCACTACGTCCCAGTTCTGAGGACCTGCCGGACGAATGACGTGCCCGCCCGCCAAAATCGCTTCTGGGATCTGAGCATGTTCGGGTGGGGCCGCCTCCGCCTCCATAGGAATCTCTCCGACCCGCGGGCCGGGTTTTCCCCGGACCAAGGACATTGGAGACCATGCCCCCTGGGCAGGAGGAGCCCCCTGGGCGGGATGAAGAAGAAGAGAATCCGCGGGCCGTCTCTTTGGCCCCGGATCACCAGGCCCCTTTATCCCCCGACCCGTAGCAACGTCCCTGAATTCCTTGGAGCGTGGATCCAGTCGAGGAAATCTCGATTGTTTGAGCGGCATAGGTTATTCCTTGGGAGCTTCGACCGTCACTTGCCGTGCGCGGGGAGGTTGGGTAACTTCCTTCATCAGGACCAGCACCACGTCCATGTTGAAGGGAGCCCACGCAACAACCTTGTATCCGTCCATACCAAACTCGTTCAGACTCTTCTCTGACTCTATGTTGTTGGTAGCCGTCACTCGGGTAATCTTGTACTCGTATTTCATCTCAGCCTCCTGGGGCTAGAAATATAGGTACTTCGAACCACGAGCCCGGCCAAACGTCCCGGCCTGGGTCGTAGGTCGTAGATTGAAATTGGTAAAATAGGGCTGTGTTAGGGATTGTCCGAGAGGACCATAGGCACCCAACTCCCCACCCTTAGCCGTAGCTAGCAAAGGATCCACATTAGAGAGCATCTCCATGTAGGATTGGCGTGTCTTGCCTCCGCCCGTTGATGTCACTCCACCCAGAACGTCCTGGAGCCACCGATACCCGGCCCCCAACTTGCTTGCATCCCCTCCAGCCTCGGATGCAATGAGATTAGACAGGGTTTGGATAGCGTCCTGCGATCGCTGGGTTCCCATGAAGTATGACGTGTCCTGCTTACGTCCTTCCATGAAGGCAAAGTCTCTTTCCTCCCAAGCATCTCCGCCCGTCACAGACTCAGGGGAGTAGGGGGTAAGATCCTTCCCCCAAACCGTGTACAGTTGGTTTGCAACCCTCGCCTGGTCCTCTGGAGATAGATAGGGGATCAGGGCATTCGCCATCACCGTCCAGGCTACGTCCGGCTGGTCCATCAGGGCACGATCGGTCGGAACCCAAGGCTTCCACCAAGCCGGGACATTCGGCCCCGCAGCCTGATAGGTCCCCGTTGTCCACGAGATGGTAGGCGCAGCACCTCCGCCCCCACCATCGCCACCCCAGCCCCCATCACCCCCACCTCCCCCAAGGTACTCTTTGGGGGGCATAAAACCTGGCATCTTCCCTCCCATAATCTCGGGCGGGGTATATTGGGAAGGGCCACCACTCCAGTTCACTGCTTCCTGGTTCCACCAATCGGGGCTCATTGAGGTCCCTAAATAGGAACGACGCCATTGACTGACCTCTCCAAAGGGGGTCAGGCTGCTCGGGCGGATGACATCAGCCCTCTCTCCAGGCAGAACTGGAACATCTGATCTAGTCTCATCCCGGAAGTATCTAGGGCTTGTTGTCCTTGGCGCAGTGTACGTAGTGCCTCTTGGTGAACGTGTAGTCGTCGTGCGCCTAGACGACTTATAGGCAGGTGCAAAATCACCCGTTGTCCTTGGCATTGTGGGCCTTCCTTTTCTCCATGTCGATCAAGTACCGCTCGACCTGCTCATCCCCATAATGCTCTCGCAGAGTCTTGATGCTGTCCGGAGATATCTTCATATAGAAGTCAAGATCCGGGTCCATTGCCATCCCGGCCTGGCCCTTGAGCATGTTCAGGGCCTTCTTGTAGTTGCCTTTCATCCGTGCGAGATTGTTCACTGAACTCCTCCTGTCAGCATCCCAGGAGCCGCATTCGCCAGAGCATCCATCATGTCCGTGGCTGCCTGGCCTGGGGCTTCCCCACCTGCCTGTTGCCTAGTTGGCTGGCCAGTCGACCCCATCCCGCCCATCATCTGCTCAGGGTTGCTAGGCTCCTTGGGCCGCCCAGGCTCCCCAGACAACTGTCCCTGCTGCATCATCACCAGGACTTGCTGGGCAATCTCATCGCCCTCATCAGCCGCTTCCTTCAGGGCCGCCATGACGGCATACTGTTTGAAGGCTGGGTGCTGGGTTGCCTGCCACTGGATCAGCTTGTCAACCTCATCATCCGGCTGCTCAATGTCCAGGTACCGCTCCATGATCGTCCAAGGAGACAGCCAAGGGGCGGCCTGCGTCGCCATGGCGTGGTTGCGTACCTGATCGTTAGGGAACTTGGGCTTGATATAGGCCCGCACCAGATACTCGGATACTTCCTGCCCAAATATCTGCTCAACGAAGTCCTTGCCTCGCATCCGCCCATAGGCTCGTATCATCGAGCCGGCACCAAAGGTTGCAATCAGCCGTAGGACCTTCCGGCCCCATTCCGACCACATCCGCTCCAGATGCCGAACCGGCTGCTCCAACCGAATGCGGTTCTGGTCTCCCATCTGGGACAGGGCGTAACCGGCGACTTGTCCGGTCCCCGATCCAAACATCACATCTGCAAACCCGGACTGCTGAAGCCTGGCCCTTAGGTAGTTGATTTGCTGATCAACATCCGGCGGGTTGCCGGGCCATTTGGGAAACTCTAGACTCTCGTCCGGGGTCAACTCCACAACTTTGGTTAGGCCGGGGTCGATGTCTACTCCACGGCCCGCCGCTACCCTCGCAACCATAGGCATCCCGGTATATACCTTGACCTGATGCATCCTACGGTTGACAGATTTCTCCAAGAAATCAATAGTTCCCTCTAAAGGTCGGATGATGCTGTCGAACCCAACAGGGTCTAGTTTCCTTGTAGGTTTGAACTTGCCAATCTCGAAGGGGAGATCTTCGTACCCATCAGCGATCGCCAATGGCCACATCACCTCGCCCGAGTACGTCAGGGCGTGCTGGATCACTTCCTTCTTGACTGTGTAGACCTCCGGCTGTCCCAGGACGGGATTGAATCTTGGCATCCCATCCGGACCAATAACCGGCTGCTCGATCTCCATCTCTGTTCGGCACCAGTAGTCCACCAATTCGGCCTTGGAGGCCAAGTCCATCTTTTGTGATAGACTCCAGGTGGCGTACTTCGGAGGCAACATCCCGAATTCCTGCTCAACCTGATAGGGGCTCATCTGAACGATCCGGAAGATGTGATCGAACCCGCCCTTCCCGCCAGGAATGAACTTGATCTCCGTAGCGTCCAAAACCTTGAGGCACATAGGCGGGGTCTTATAGACCTGGATCGGCTCTCCAGTCTTAGGATGCTGCCCCATCGTCTTCTCGGATTCATCAAGTTTGGGATCCCAAACCGTATAGAGCACAGACGACCCATCCCGGCAGGCTTGCAGGATGCTCTCATACTGAATATCGTAGCCCTCCCGCTCCGATGCAACATCCACTAGACCCACCAGGAACTTCTCGATCCGGCTGGTATCCTCCCGCTCCCCATGCGATGGGCTGAAGCCTAAAGCCCGGAACTCCAGACCGTTGGCCATAATGATCCCGACTGCCAAGTCTGTAACGTTGGTGGCGGTAGGGTCGGGGAACCTTTCCTCTCCAGCCTTGGGCTGTCCTTTGTAGTGGTCAAACTCATACAGACGACGCCACCGACGAATGTTCTCGTGCCAAGGGTTGGAGAATTTCTCCGCCTCAACTCGGTACTTCACGATAGCATCAAGGGTTCTCTTGTTGTCAACTGAGTTTTGATCAAGATAAACTGACATTGATTACCTCTTATCCCGCAACGGCTCGGGTAGCATCGACTGGTCTATGTAGTTTGCGTCCCAGCCTGTTGCATCCGAGAACGGGGATTCGATCCGAATCCGGTTGCTCGTATCAATACCCCCTACCTTCACCACATAGTAAGACGCCATGGCCATGGCTACCGCGGCATCGATAGGGTAGGTGGATTCCTTATCCTTGACCAAACGGAACCCACGCTCGTCTACCTTCGCTTTGGCGAAATGGACATGCTGACGAAGTTGGTCATCAGGGTAGACGGCCATGATCCCCTGCCGGAATAGGTCATACATGTTCTGCGTTGCCGCAATCATGTTGGTGGAGCTTTGTGTAAACTCCACTAGAGGCAGACCCCGTTTGTGTAAAGTCACCATCGAACGGTGGAATTGGGACGGATCGTAAACAATCGCGGCTACTTTGAATGCCTTCGCCATTTGTATGATCCACGCCTCAATCGTCTCCTCAAGATCCAATCCAATCATCCCTGGGGGCGGGGTCCATATCCGGTGGAAGCCCAGCCCGACCTGGGGCCTCATCATATCGTAGTACATCCCCAGCCCAGCCGTGCAGTCGTGCTTGACCCCAATATCCACCCCAATCACCATTGGCAGTGTCCTGGCGGGGTTCTGGGGCTGAAGCATTAGCGGTGCCGTAAGGGTCGTACACTTGTCGTACCATTCGATCGGCATGAACTGCTCTTCTGTCGTCACCCACTCGACCCGGTGCATCCTCAGGAAGTCCGAGGGACGAAGGCTCTGCATCTCGGTCTCGTAATACTCCGGAGTCTGCCAAGGCATCCTGGGCTCATGGTCCCAATAGCAGAACGTCCCACCGCTCTCATAACAAACCGGACCCTTGGAGTCCGTGATGTCCTTCAATTCCTCAACGACCGTCCCATTCTTCACAACCTTGTTGTACATATCGAGAAGCAAGTTCGGAGATTCGTTCTCATACCCAGCGTAAGTTACGATAACTTGGATTGGATTCTTGACTGTTGGAGGGATGGTCATCTCAGCCCACATCCGCATTGCATCCTCACTCGTGTAGGCCCACAACTCATCAAACAACGTACATCCAGGTTGAGCGCCTGCCGCCGACCGATAGTGCTTCGCAAGCACCTTGACAAACGAGCCGTTGGGGAGGTCAATACGGAACTTCTGGGTCCGCGACCGGTCAGATGGAGGAAGTTCCTCATTCTCGTGATCGAAATGCCAACGCATCGCAGCGAACACCCGCGCCTCCGCCTGCTCTATGTCATTGGCGCAAACATACACTTCACTTCCAGGCGGCCCGACCTCCCGGATGTACCAAGTACCAATAGCAGCCGCCAGCAGGGTCTTCCCAGACTTCTTAGGACACGCCCAAATGATGCGCCTATATGGTAATGTCCCATCCTCCTTTGGTGTCAGACAGTGGCGAAGGATCCTCTCGGCTATGGGGAATAGCTCATAGTGACCGCTATCCACAACCTCTGAACTACATAAGAACCCGTTGTCCTTCACCCAGTCCACGAAGCCCCGCATTACAACATCCCCCTTCCGTGATAGCCGAGTCCAAACAATCGGGCGATGGTACCCTTGCGATAGTCCTGGAGGGAAGTCCTCTTCATCGCATTACACGCCCTACACAAAGGCTGCAAGTTGTCAAGTCCCTTCTTGCCCCCCTCATCGATCGGGATCACGTGGTCCCGCTCTAGATTGTCTCTCGACCCGCACCGCAAGCACCTATGGTCAAAGATACGCAAGCACCATTCCCAGTCGTCATTGTTGAAGTCGGCGCTTACTCTCTTGCGCCGCTTCCCTGTGTTGTACCCACTTCCTACCTTCTTGGAATACCACTCCTTGTTCTGGGCCTTCCGCTCTTCTTTGTGCGTTTCGTAGTACCGCTTCAGGGTGGCCTTCCTGGAGGCCGTAGTCATTACTCAATCCACCGATAGTGCTCATGGCCCGACTTGCCACACCAGACCTGAACCTGCAATCTTCCATCAGACAGGAGCCATTCATGACGACGCAGCCGCTTCCCACAGTCAATACAGATATCCATCTCTCCATTGAAGAAGTATCTCTCCTCGTCCGTCAATGGACGAGCAGCTCGCCCCGCCATACAGGTCGTGACCAACATCGCTAGGAAGAGGAAGACTGCGACCGAGATTCCCGCGCCGTCGCTCACTTCTTCTCCTTCTTCACAGTGCTCCAGAGCTTCTTGAAATAGGGCATAGCCGCTTCCCGACTTGGGTACGGCTTGGCGTTCTTGCGTTCACCGGTCTCAGAGTTGACTACGTAGTAGCCATTCCCAGACTTTATGATCTTGTAGGGCACCTACTGTGGGGCTCCTCCCCCTGTTAGAGCCGTCCATAGTTCCATCAAACGTGCCGGCAAATCCCCACGAATACTCCTGTCTAGTTGTCCACCAGGGCCGTAGGTTTGCATCGCCTCCCTGTTCGCAAGAATCGCCGGGTTCTTGAACGGTACAGGGTTGACGCGATTGGGGTCTTTCCCAATCCCATCACCTAACAGGTTCCGGGGACGGATCGAGGCCGGGCCAGGGGCTCGCCCCATAGTAGGAAGCATCCGCCGGATCCCTGGTCGGATCATGTTTGGGGAATACGGTACTTTCCCCCTCGAGGGGTCTTTCGTAGGACCCCCACCCCCGGCGCGAGGAGCAGGCGGCCTAATAACGGGCAGAGAGCCTGGCCGCGGGCTCATGCGGCTCTTAGACGGGTCCGGCCTCGGGGTAGGACTTCTATACGCGGCAGGATAAAGCATCTTGGCCATAGCAAACCTCCAAGGTAGTTATTGTCTAGTGTAGTCTATCAGAGTTTGGGGTCGGGACGCAAGTCCGTGGGGGAGCAGTCGGGGCATATCGAACGGGCGTCGGAGAAGACGTACCTGTGACAGCCAGAGCACCTGGTCACAAACCAGTGTTCATGTTGTGAGCAAACGTACTCAGCGCCCTGAGTAAATCGGTACCGCTTTTCACAAATCGGACACTTTGGGTCCTTCTTTGGCTTATCCTTGTGATCGGTTCTCATTGTCTCCCTCCACCACCATCATGACACTGACATCGGTTCCCTGACGGAATAGCCATCCGTGGGTCATGTACGTTATAGGGTTTAGACCCACCCGCCTCACCACATTCGCTAGCCCTTCCACCGTGTAGGCAAAGAGGTGGGACCTTTGGAATGGGTTGTTACCATCCTTGGGACTGTAGTTCGGAACCTCCAAAAACAGCTTGCCCCCCGGTTCCAGATGTTTAGCGATCTTGCTAAGGAACTGAATCGGGTCCGGAACGTGTTCTAGGACGTGAATGCAAGTGATGGTATCATAAGTTTCGGTAACTTCATCCAAGGTTTCGAAGAGAGGTATACCCTTCACAATAACGTATTCCTTGAGAGGCTCAACAGCACTAACGATTGCTTCCTGCCACTCCCTGTGGGCCGACCAGGCCATAACCCCCATGCCCGCCCCGATGTCCAGGAGCCGCCTTGGAGTAACCCCAAAGGCGACAATGGTCATCAGCGTATGTTGCGCTCGAAGTGCCTCGTTGACCAACTCGGAAACGAAGGCGTCAGGGATGTTCAGACCTCGTAGGTTCTTTCGATCCTTGTAGACCTGCTTCCGGTATTCCCCGGTCTTGTAGATCGCCAGGGATTCTTCGGGCGTAGGTAGGTCCTTCAAAAAGAAGACCTTGCACGCATCACACCGAGCCCACTTCTCGTTGGGCCTCCTTCCTTCTGCTCGAAGGACGATATCCTTCCTTGGTCCGTTACAGATTGGACAGGTCATCTTCGCTCACCTTGCCTCCTCTGCTAAAACACGGCGGGCCTGACGCAGCGCCTCATACAGTAGATAATCTTCTCTGCCATCAAGGCTGATGTCCTTCACCTGAAGATATACCGCATACAGCGCCCTCGCTACCCGTCGGGCCTGGTCCCGCTCCCGAACGACCTGCTCCGTCTTGCTGTACCATGGATACTCATAGTACCAAGGCGTCCATGTCCTGTTGTCCATCTCAACCTCCAAGTAGACCTTTCTTGGTCATGATCCACTCACACAACTCCAAGTCCTCGGGGGTGTCAATCTCAAACCGCGACCACCCAGGCATCTCCACAATGCCAATCTTGCCCCCCAGCCTAGTCCCATACATCTCCAGTACCCCCGTCTGGAAACAGTAGATCGATCCATTCTCGACGAATTCCGATACATCCTGCCGCATGGGCCGATTCCCCTTCGGATCATAGTTCAACGATACCGCCTCCGTATCCTCTTTCACCCACACGAACTGATGAAGACGGACCGCGGATAGGACGCTCGAAAAGATGCCACTATCTACCAGGGAGATGGCCTGGGCGATATGGATAGGAGAACGAAGGGGGTTGGTTGCCTGCAAGAACACCACAATGTCCGGCCTGTAATCAATGTTCTTCAACACGTGCCGCAAGGCGTCCTCGGACGGAGAATCTGGGCCACTCAGTTCCGGGGGACGCATGACCACCCGCGCTCCCCACAACTCTGCAACCTCGGCTATCTCTGCACTGTCGGTCGACACCACAACCTCTTTGATCCCCGGCGAATACGGCGTCGCGAAAGCATGATCGATCGAGTGTGCCAAGAGGGGCCTGCCAGCCAGCATGGCGATGTTCTTCTTGGGTAGACCCTGACTACCCCCACGAGCAGGGATGATGCAGAGGATACTCATGATAGCAAATCCAGGGCTTCCTGAAGGTGCCGTTTGCACATCAGGGCCTCTTCGAGCCCATCACCCCCTGGGACAAAGTCATCAAAGAAGCTAGCCACAATCACACAGTTCGTTTTGGCCTCCTTCGCCAGCCTATCATACTCGTCCCCAGCGGCCTCCCCCATCTCACGGTTGTATTTCATGGCGGAAGCCACTTCGTCCTTTGTCATCTTGCTAACCCTAACATTTTTCCTTTGCACCTGCCCCCAAGTGGAAGCGTGGATTTCTTTCTGGCACCAGTCACAAAGTCCGTGTTTGATTTCCATGTCGCTCATTCCCAATCCTCCCACTTTTCTCTCCTAAAAGTCGTACATTCAGTAGGTTCCG
>Ga0209210_1000379_pt1 | contig 48161 bp, 54 predicted proteins | sample RifGroA1_FD_183991 | JGI IMG/M metagenome (GOLD analysis project Ga0209210, IMG submission 183991) | Contaminated groundwater microbial communities from Rifle, Colorado, USA - Rifle Groundwater A1 (SPAdes) (version 2) | ecosystem: Environmental > Aquatic > Deep subsurface > Groundwater >...
CCCCCCCCCGCCACATCGGCTTCACGGATGGTGCATGGTTCGGTCACAACCCCGACGAGCGAGCAGTTCCGCTCAACCGGCGCTACACCGCCGAGCTCCTCGCCGCCAAAGGCGACCTCGCCGGCGAGCAGGCGACGCTCACCCAGCTCGAGGAAGAACTCCTCAAGCTGGAAACGACCGAGCCGACGACGGAAATGGACACGGCCATGATCGCCGGCTACAAGGCCGAGCTGGCCGAGGCCATCAGCGAGGCCAAGGCCCTGGTCAACTTCGCCGAGGCATCCGTCGCCGAAGCCGAGCTCAAGCTCCACATCGTCGAGAAGGAAGTGCCGCTCGAAGTCGAGTTCGGCATCTTCTAGACATCGTCGACACCTACCAAGCCCGCCCTTTCCCACATTCTTGATTGAATCACTGGGAAAGAGCGGGCTCTTTCATTTTCAAAAACCCTGTCAGCAGACAAGCAAAGGGCCCCACAATGGGGCCCTTTTAAAATTCAAGAATATTTAGATTTAGCTAATCTCAACGATCTCATATGCCACAATTCCTTTAGGAGCTCTGACTTCAACCTTATCCCCTTTTTTGTGTCCGAGAAATGCTTGACCCATTGGAGATTCATTGGATATAAATCCTTTGGCTGGATCTGATTCGGCTGCTCCGACAATCACAAATGAACGTACACCATCCTTAGATTCAACTTTTATTCCGGAACCAACACCAACAGTCCCACTAAGATTGTTTCCGGTTATTATGACAGCACTTTCTAGTGTGCTTTTTATATCTTCAATTCTGCCTTCATTCAGAGCTTGAGCTTCTTTGGCCGAATCGTATTCTGCATTTTCAGACAAATCTCCCAATTCTTTAGCTTCTTTAATGCGCTGAGCTATTTCAGGACGCATAACATTAAGCCTGTCTTCCAGCTCTCTTTTTAACTTTTCCAGTCCTTCTTTTGAAAAATATTGATTATCCATATTCTGTATAATTAGCGTAATTTAATTAATGTATAATACACCTTTTAACGTAAAAGTAAAGGGGTGTGTTGATAAAATACTACAGACTAGCTGGTACAGGCATATCTGGTGAAGTCATAATTTTACCCTTATCAAAATACCATTTTAAAACATTATGAGCTGTCCGAATCGCTAAGCCCTGATTTGATGCAGAGCCTTCTATCAAAACTGTAATGTTGAGTTCGGGATGATCAAAAGGAGCAAAGGCGGTAAATAAAGAATTAATACTCTTACCCTTTACCACCTCAGATGTACCAGTTTTTGCTCCACTTCTAACCGGTAAATCTCGCAGTATTCCAGCTGTGCCAGAAATTACTGTTTCCTCCATATCGCTCTTCATTTCCCTGATAACATCATCGCTAAATGGCAACTTCGTTATTGGCTGTTCTTTGAATATCTCCAAATCGCTATTTTTTTCATTAGTTATTCTTTGAGCAACCATTGGTTTGTAAATAGTTCCCGCATTGTCTTGTCCGGCTAATGATACTGCCGAAATATAAGAATTCAACCATAACGGCGTCACCAAAAGATCACCCTGACCTATGGAGATATTGTAAGTGTCTCCTTGATACCAATTCTCACCCCTTGTCTGAAGTTTCCAATCTGGACTTGGAACAAAACCCTGCTCTTCTCCGGGTAAATCAATTCCCAATTTTACATTAGCTAAACTAGCAGTAAGATATTTAACAATTCTATCAGCGCCTAAGCCTGGTATGTTTCCGAATCCACCACCCACAGTGAAAAAGAAAACATTGCACGACTGAGCAATGGCTCGCCTTAGATTAAAAAGACCGAAGTCTTGTCTCCAGTTTTTAAACACATAAGGAGAACTCGCATCAGAAGGATTAGGAATAATCAAACTAACACAATCGCGAATTGTGTCTTGTGGGGTTATTATTTTTTCTTGAAGAGCCGTCATTCCCATAAACGGCTTAATGGTTGAACCAGGATTATATAATCCACTTATCACCCTATTAAAAAGAGGCTTGGTTCTGCTTTCAAACAAATTTTTAAACTGATTTTCTGATAATCCCTTGATGAAAAGATTACTGTCAAAAGAAGGAAAACTCACCATTGCCATAACAGCGCCGTTTTGAGGATTTTGAATTATTGCCGAACCACGAGACAAGCCAGCAGAGGCAAGAACCACGCGCATTTCTTCATATAGTTTTTTCTGTAAGTCATAATCAATATTCAAAACCAAGTTCTTTCCCTGAATTGATTCTTTGTTTAAGTTTTCATCCTTCCCCTTACTGAAAAATATTCTTCCGTGTTCCCCTCTTAAAATTTCTTCATATTGAGCTTCCACTCCCAAGCGTCCAATGGTGTCAGTTGTATAATAATACTCATTTTCTAGGTCTGTTTTATTAACCTTGCCGATGTAGCCAGTAATCTGGGAAAATTGTTGACCATCAATATAGTAACGCTTTGTGTTTGGGACAATATAATACCCATCAAGATTAAGATACTTAACAGCCAAAACCTGATCCTTATTCAAATCCGTCGCGGCAAAAAAAACTGAATTTGTTTTAACACTATCAGAAACAAAAGATTTAAATTCTTCTGGCTTAATTTTTAAAATCCCAGCAATCTTGTTCCTATTATCTTCTGATGGATTCTCTCTGATTTCTCTGGAAATAACCAAGAGATCAAAGCTAGGTAAATTTTTTACCAAAGGCTCACCAAGTCGGTCCATTATAATTCCCCTTGGAGGAGGAATGAGAAAATTAACCGACTTGTTTTGAGAGGCTAATTTTGCAAAAGAATCATGGTCAACAACTCCGATTTTAAAAGTAAATGACATTATTGTGGCAAGCAAAATAATAGCCACCACGAAAGTCAATCTGAAAACATCAGCTGAAATTGGAGTTTCAATATCTGAATATTCACTGCCAGAATCCAAAAGAGTCTCTTCTGGGGCAACCCAATCTTCATTGACTGAAATTCTGTAATCTTTTTTGAACATGAAGTGTGCGTTTAATTAATCTATAATATTTTAACTATTAAAGCAGATGACCACCAAAAAACAATAAACATGATAGCGCCTGAAATAGTCATGAAAACCCTACTTCTAATATTAAAAAATGTGTTTAGTAGGAAAAAAGCTCCCACTGATACCAATAATGGCAATATCAAAATCCCAAGTCTTAAGCCCCAATAAAATTCCGCTATGCCCGCAAAAACTATCGCAAGGGCCACGTTCGGAAGACTAACTTCACGACATAAAAGCAAAACGATAATAAATAGTACCGTTAAAAAACCTTCTCTAAAACCAAAAAGGGCTGGCAAAATTACACCGTCAAGAAACATGCTAACCAGAAACAGAGTTAATATTAAAAACCTGTTCATTATTTCATTTTTACAACCAATACTCTACCCAAGTGGACATCTTCAACCGCAGGACGAATACGAACTTTTTTAAACATTTGAGTAGCATTAATTTCAACATGGTCTATGGAACCAATAATCAAAGCTGGTGGGAACAAATCACTGCCAGTTGATATCAATACATCTTCCTCTTTTATCTCATCTCCCTGAACTATAAAATCCAAATACATTCCCTCCCTTAAAGCACCACGTGCGATGCCAGAAGTATCAAAGCCAACCACTTTTGCTGTAATTTTGAATTCAGGGTCAGAAACAAAAAGAACTCTTGAAAAATTTTGCATAACTTTTTCAATCTTACCCACCAAAACTCCTTCTGCTGTAATAACCACATCCCCCTCGGAAATGCCGTCCTGAGCTCCCTTATTAAGCAACACGTTATATCCTGTGGGGGCAAGGTTAACGTTAAAAATACCAGCATAAATAATTGAGTAATCTAATCTTGAAGAAATGCGACTTGCACGTCTTAGGAAATTATTCTCACTCTCCAAATCATCAATCTTAGCTTCTAAGTTATTGATGATTTTTTGTTCCTGTTTTAGTTTATCATTCTCGCTTGCAAGGTTATTAAAATTTTTTATTTTCCCAACAAAACCACCAAAATTTTCCATCCTAATAAACAAGCTACTGCCGAAATTTATAAAAGATTTTGGATAAATAGTCATTCTGTCTTTTATGAAATACTTATTTAAAAAAACAGCGCCAATGACGGCTACTAATATAATCACTCCAAATTTTATTGGTGTTTTTTTCATGAATTAAAAGTAGTCATCTTTTTGAGTTGGAACCAAAACGTTTTTCAACTGCTCAACATTTTCAAGTATAAAACCACACCCTCTTGCTACGGCTGTTAAGGGGTCATCTACCACTTTTACAAAAAGCTTGGTTTCGTGAGCTATTGCCTTATCTAAACCTTTTAACAAAGCCCCTCCGCCAGCAAGAAATATATACTTATTTATTAAGTCAGCTGTTAGCTCAGGTGGAGTCTCTTCAATGGTATTTTTAACAGCAAGAACAATACTTTTCACAGAACGTTGCATTGCCTCTCTAATTTCTTCTGAAGTTATGTCGATCTCCTTTGGCAATCCGGAAACCAAATCTCTACCCCTTACACGGCCCTCTATTTCTTCTTCGGAAGGATATGCTGATCCTAAAGTTAATTTTAAGTTTTCGGCCGTAGCTTCTCCAACCAGAAGATTCCTTTCCTCTCTTAAATATCTGATTATGTCTTCATCAAGTTTGTCTCCGGCAATTCTCAAAGAACGAGAAGCAATAACACCGCCCATAGAAATCACGGCCACCTCTGTTGTGCCTCCACCCATATCGACAATTACATTAGCTACTGCCTCATGAACAGGAAGACGCGCTCCAATGGCAGCTGCCATCGGCTCTTCAATTAAATAGACTTCTCTTGCTCCGGCGTTGTAGGTGGCATCTTCAACAGCTCTCTTTTCTACTTCTGTAACTCCGGAAGGAATTCCAACCACCACTCTTGGGCGTGGCAACAAAGTAAAACCATCTTGATGGACTTTATCTATAAAATATTTGAGCATCTGTTCGGTCACCTCAAAGTCTGAAACGACACCATTTACCAAGGGCTTAGAAACTGTAATATATCCAGGCGTTCTACCAACCATTGTTCTTGCCTCTTTGCCGATAGCTAGTATTTTTCCGGTTTTTTGATTAACAGCAACAATTGAGGGTTCATTAATAACAATTCCTTTTCCTCGAACATAAACAAGGGTATTTGCTGTACCCAGGTCAATGCCGATATCTTTTGACCAGTAGCCAAAAAGTTTATTGAACATGTTATAACTTGCTGGCCGCTCTCGCCCTTACTGTGGCGAGCACGCTCTTGGTTGATTCCTTCGTTAAAAGCTCCGCTTCTCCTTCGTCATAGATATCTATGTCTCAGTCGAATGCTCGCTTTTGCCTCGGACTCACCCAAGCCAGCTGCGTTCTAAAAATTACCACCAATCTTTATTAATACATTACCATAACAAAATCATTATAAACAATCAAAAAGCCGTCATGATTGACGGCTTTTTGATTTGTCTTAATTATGTGGATTTAGAAATTTCACTCAACTTAACGAGTTTAAAATCTTTTTCACTGCGAAGCTTGAGTTCCACACTTTCTTTTTCAAGAGTTTTTTTGCTTACAACAATTCTTATTGGGCAACCAATCAAATCAGCATCGGCAAATTTTTCTCCTGCAGTTTTGCCTTCTCTGTCATCATATAAAACTTCCACACCAGATTTTTGTAAATCATTATAAATCTTATCTGCGCTTTCGTTTTGTTCCAAAGAAATCAAATGAACTTTGTATGGGGCAATATTTTCTGGCCAAAGAATGCCTCGCTCATCATTATGAGTTTCCACAATGGTGGCCATAAGACGACCTATTCCTATTCCGTAAGAACCCATCACCACTGGATTTTTATCTCCCTTCTCATCTACAAAATCTAAACCGAGAGCCGAAGAATATTTAGTGCCCAAAGGAAAAATATTTCCAACCTCAATAGATTTATTTTCAGTTATCTTACCGCCACATTTTGGACAATCATCTCCCTCTTTAAGTTTAGTTATTTCTTTATTTTCTGCATAATTGCATTTTGAACACACATATATAGTGTCCTCTCCAACATCTGACAAAACCTGAAACTCGTGAGTATTGCTAATAGTGAAAGCTCCTCCCGCTGCTAAAGTATAGATAGACTTTAGACCACAACGATCAAAAAGCTTAAAATAGGCATCGCGAACCTTGTCATAATAAACCATCAAATCCTCTTCTGAGGTGTGGAAGCTGTACAAATCTTTCATCATAAATTCTCGTCCTCTTAACAATCCGGATTTTGCGCGAGCTTCGTTTCTGAACTTGGTTTGTATTTGATAGGCCGCAAAAGGTAAATCTTTATATGAATTTATATACTTGGAAGCAATTGCCGTAAGTACCTCCTCGTGACTCCAGCCTAAAACATAATTGGATTCTTTTTCGTTTAACCCTTTTGCAAAAAAACCAACATCAAGATTCCATCGGCCAGTCGGTTCCATGAATTTTCTTTCTACCAATGCTGGCATAAACATTTCTTGACCATCAACAGCATTCATTTCTTCTCTGACAATACTCATTATTTTCTGAGCAACTTTCCATCCAAGAGGAAGGAATGAATATATTCCCGCAGAATTTTTGTAAATAAATCCACCCCTAATTAAAAGTTGAGCATTTTTTGCCTCTTCATCTGCCGGTGCTTCTCTTAACGTTTTTGTAAATAATTTAGATAAACGCATATTTTAGAAAAATCGAATTATATCCTTAGTTGTTACATATACCATTAATGCTATCAGGAATACAAAACCGATAGTGTTAATGGCCATTTCCACTTTTTTGTTTACAGGTGAGCCTTTAAGCTTTTCTACGATTATGAGCAATGCCCTGCCTCCATCCAATGCCGGAAATGGAATGATGTTTAAAACTGCCAAGTTAATTGAAATCATCGCAACAAACTGCATCAGATAATTCATTCCCATTCTTGCGGCTTGGCCGGTAAGGGTAGCTATTCCAACAGGACCGGAAACATCTGCAATCATCTTCCCCTCAAACAATAGAGTCTTAAACAACACATAAAATCCAATAACAGTATTCATTGTTAGTACAACAGCATCGTATACACCTCGCCAGATTGCTTCATACCACGGATAAGAAACCACTCCAGTAAGAGCTAAAGAAACACCTAATGCCCCTTGACCCTCTGGCGGATTTACTCTCGGTACAATTTCTTTTTCCAAGGTTTCGTTATTTCTTTTTATTACCATCACTACAGATTGTCCAGTATTTTTTTGTATAAAAGACTGAACATCCTCCGCACTGGAAACAATTTGAAGTGAACCATTTAATTTGAAACCACTAACCTCGTCGAGAAGTTTTAATCCGGCTTTGTCCGCTGGACTGTCTTGAGAAATTTCAATAATCTGAACCGCCTTATCTCTGGCAACGGATGCGGTCTTGTCATCAATCAAACCAATTCTTAAACCAAAAAAATTGGTAATCATCAAAAGCACGACCGCCAAAAAGAAGTTCATCGTTACTCCAGCAATTATTACCTTGAGTCGGGGTCCGGCTGGTTTAGAAGAAAAACTTCTAGGGTTTGATGCCTCATCCCCATCTTCTCCAAGAATTTTAACAAACCCACCAAAAGGAATCATGTTTATTGAATAAAATGTCTCCCCCTTTTTAATGCCCCAAATCCTCGGAGGAAAACCCAGACCAAATTCTTCAACCTTCATTCCGGCTTTTTTAGCAAAAATAAAATGCCCAAACTCGTGGACAAAAACTAGTACTCCCAGAACAATTATAAATATTATCGCGGTTATCATTAGTTTGTCATCAATTCTTGTTCCTTTTTCTTTGCCATATCATCAAACTTCAAATTCAAGTCATTCATTAATTTTTGAAGCTCTTCTTTTGCTTTGAACATGTCGTCTTCGCGAGCTTTTTTCTCTTTTACCTCAACTTGAACCTTTTTTATAATATCTTCTCGTATTTGTCTTACTCTGACTTTGCCCCATTCTATCTTCTGATGAAGCAATTTAATGAACTCGAGTCTGCGTTCTTCGGTTAATGGTGGAATATTTAATCTTATGCCAGTAGCATCGTCTATGGGATTTAAACCCAAAGAACTTTCTTTGATGCTTTTTACAATATTAGGTATGGCCTGTTTGTCCCAAGGCTGAATAAGAATGGTTCGTGATTCTGGAGTATTAATGGTTGCTAATTCTTTAATCCTAAACTTTGAATCCATGTAATCCACGACAATATCTTCCACCATAGAAGCATGGGCCCGACCGGTTCTTATGCCAGCTATCTCGTTTTTGACATGCTCAATAGCACCGTCGAAATCCTTTTTCTTTTGAGTTATATGATCTTTATACATTAAAAAAATATACCATTTAAATTACAGATTTACCAGAAAATTCTCCAGTGCTAGGCGGTGGTTGAATTGAGGCTGAGAAAGTAAAGAATTGAGCTTGAGAAGATTTTTTAAAACTTTGTGATTTGGATTTTCATGAGAACGTAAGGTATGTATCAAGCCAACAACAAGATTCTGATAATCCTTACTGGCAAACAACTTCTCAGCATATTGCATGCGTTCACAGACCCCCTCTTTGCAGATTTTCATAAACCCATCTATCGCTTTAATCGTTTCTCTATCAATTTCTTTTTTATCATCAGACAAAAATTGCACTTTATCACACCTAGACAACACTGTTGGAAGAATTAACTTTGGTTTTGAACTTATTAAAATAAAAATCGTGAATGGAGATGGCTCTTCTAGTATTTTTAACAGAGAATTCGCAGCAGCCGGAACTAGCATGTCGGCATCATTAATCACAACAAATTTATATGGCCCATAATAAGGCTTTAGAGTTAAGTATGCTTTTAGATCACGAACATCTTCAACATATATCTTAGTTTCGTCTTCCTCTAACCGTGGCGTGAGTATCTTAAAATCAGGATCTCCTTCAGGTTCCCTCTGATTTATTAAGCGAAAAATATCATAGGCAAACCCCTTCTTGCCTATTCCTTCTGGTCCTGAGAAAAGATAGGCGTGCGACAAAACACCTTTCCTTATGACACTTTCAAAATAGGTCTTATTATTGTTGTGGCCCGTTGTTGTCCAATTCATTTTGTACTGGTGATTCACTTTGACTTACCACTGGCGGATTTGATTGATTTACTGTTGGAAGGTTAACATCTTCAGACACCGCTGGTAAGTTAGACTCCTCATGTCCTTTTGTTCTTTTTAAATAAACGAACAAGACAATCAACACAATGACGACCGACCCGATTATTAATTGAAGTTGCATATATTAACTCTGCGGTACCAATAATACGGAGGCGATTTTTTCCGCCGCATCAGGAACAGCAAAAGTTTTTAATTTTTCGCTAATGGAATTATATTTATCTGGCTCAAGAAGGGACTGAATCTGATTAATCAATATGTGGGGCGTAAGGTTTTCTTCTTCAATATAAACTCCTCCGAATTTTGACAATTCCTGAGCATTAAATAATTGCTCCCCACGACTGCCATGAAAAAGTGGTATTAATATCACCGGCTTACCAAGCATGGATATCTCTGAAATATTACTGGCTCCGGCGCGAGAAATAATAATGTCTGCTGCCGCATAAGCCAAGGCCATATCGTTCGCGTCAAAAAACGGAAATAATTTATAATTAACACTAACAGCATCTGCGTACTCACCCTCACCTTCTTTAATTATTTTTTCCGACTCAGCCCTTACTGTCTGGAGCTGACTCTCGCCACATTGATGAATTACCTGATAATCCTTTACCAACAAAACGAGCGAGTCCAAAATTATTCTATTTATTTTTTGAGCCCCCTGACTACCTCCCGCCACCAATATCGTTTTGCGATTTGAACTCAAACCAAATCTTTCTGTAGCCATCACTCTATCACCCATTACCAACTCTTTTCTAACAGGATTTCCTGTTAGAACCGTTTTGCCAGACTTAAAATATTTTTGACTTGAATCAAATGATACAAAAACCGTCTTTGCCAATTTACCCAAAACCTTATTGGCAAGACCCGGAACAGAATCGGACTCGTGAATAAATAACGGGATAAAATATAATTTACTCACAAAAGCTCCTGGTAAAGACGCATATCCACCCTTGGCAAAGACAACGTCGGGCATGAACCAAAAAATATACCACAACGATTGCAGGAATCCGATTGGGATCTTAAAAACATCAAGAATTGTCAGCAGACTGAAGTATCTCCTTAATTTTCCGGCAAAAATTGGTTTAAAACTTAATTCATTCTCTTGTACTGCTTGTTTCAAAAACTTACCCTCACCCAAAACCAATAACTCCAAAGGAACCCCCATTTGTTTGGATTTTTCTTTTAAAGCGTTGGCGACAGCAACAAGAGGAAAAACATGTCCTCCGCTACCGCCCCCGAGAAGTAAGACTCTGTAATTCGCCACGTAGTAATTTTACCTTTTTTAAGTGCCCTAACGCAAATCCCCCAATATCTCCATTTGTTCTAATAACCCTATGACATGGCACAATGGGTGCAAATGGGTTCTTGTTTAATGCATTCCCAACTGCTCGATATGCTTTAGGCCGACCAATAGCAATCGCTACCTCTTTGTACGTTGCAGTCTTTCCCTTTGGGATAGTTTTAACAAAATCATAAACTTTTTTCTGAAATTCTGTAATCATTGTTTAATTTTATAATAAAAAACCGTTTTTAGTAACGGTTATGGAATTTGACAAACTTGAAGATTTTTTTCAAAGGCTGGGGTTAGGTCATATCCACTAAGGATTATGATGCCATCCTCTTCTTTTTCAGATGTCCAGACATTGCCCAGAAATTTTCCTTGAACCAACTTTTTACACCTAGCACAAACCCCTCCAACAAACAAAGCTCCCTGGCTTTCAAAAGCGCAGTTATCGAGCAAAGCGTGACCAAGAAACAAACAAGTGATCCTGTCGGTCCATTTTGGCCTAAAAACAGGTTTATAAAAAATCCGCTCTCCTTCTTTGTGGCACCAAATTTTTCCCTCTACACGATTTTCTCTAGAAAGTTCTGATAGTGCTGGTCCAATATCTCGAGGAACAAGTTTGTCATCTTTAAGGCTGGATTCTAATCTTGCTTCTTCCCACAAACTATCAATTGAGATTCCTCTCCAATTATTTTTTATTTGAGTCAGTAAAAAATTCTTTATTCTTTGCTCTCTTGTACCGAAAAATTCAGTCTCGCAACCAATTTCGTAAGGCATGTTTCCTCTCAAATTGTAAACAAATTCTGCTTGTAGACTACAAAACTAGTTCACAACTGTCAATTTATCTCAACGATCTTATTTCTAGAAATACGACCGGAAACAATTCTAACATTTGGAGTGTGGAAATACTCTGAGAGTAGTTTAATTATCGCCCTATTTGCCCGTCCCTCTACGGGCGGATCCTTAACAGACACAACAAAGTTGAGGTCGTCTATCTTTTCAACCTTGTTCTCGTTTGAGTCTGGTTTTGCTTTGACATTAATACGCATAAATTAAGAATACCACAAAAAACAAAAGGCCGGGTCTAAAACCCGGCCATACTTAAAATCTCAGCGACACGCTCTTTGCGCATCTGGTCTGTCCATCCAGGAGCTGTGGCTGCGGCCTTCATTTCCAAAAGAGCTAGTTCCACCATCGGCTTAAACTTGCATACGAAGACATGTTCACTTATCTGATCATAGTCCAACGCTTTGCTATAATCAGACAACGCAGGAACAATAACCCGATCATGAAATTGCTGAACTTCCTCAACAAGATTAGCCTCACGAAAAGAATCAATAACCGAGGCAAATATTTCTTGTAACTCTCTTTGGCCCGTTAAAACCTTAACGAGAACAACTTCAGAATTACCCCCATCTCCGCCGATTGGAACATTCATTGTCCTGTCCTTTTTAAGAATCTTAAGGCCATGATAATCCTTTTGGTGACCCTTTACAACACACACCTAGAATATGTATCCGAACATTATTGTTTTTAGTTTAATGTCGGTTTCATTTTTTCAACAACCACCACGAGGGCCTGCCGATGTTGCTCAACAGAGTGTCCACAAGAAAGATCCTCGTTATTTTCTTCTTGCTCTTCCATTCTCTTCAATTCAGTTTTGGCTATTTGACCATAAACAGTTCGCATTTCTTCAGAGGGAACAAATTTCATCTCTTCAGTGCTTGGAAGTATTCCGGAAAATGTTTTAATGTTTTTTTCTCCCACAACTTCTTTCAATTGTTCTACGGCTTCCGGATTAAGATTAAAAGCACGCTCAAGAGCGCAACAGGTCTCCTTATCAAACTTAACCGTTCCCTCTATCGAACCTTTGTATTCTTTAGATTCTCTAAACATATCGTCATTATAAGCCATAGTTAATTAAGAGTAAAATTGTCTATCCGTCAACTCTGTCAAGTTATCATTTGACTGTTGATAAACTCCTTTGCTATAATTCTTCTATGCACAAAATTCAAAAACAAATTTTAAAACTTTCTACTGACAAAAATCTTGGAGAACTAAGTCTGCGCGAAATCGGTAAGTTGATTGGCGAAGACAATTCTCCTCAAAAAATTAAGCATCACCTACTCCAGCTTGAGAAGAATGGTTTAATTAAAATAAATCGTTTAGATAAAGAAATAGAAAAAACAAAACCAGGCACCTCTTACAACAGCAAATTGGTTTCGGTTCCCATTTTTGGTTCTGCTAACTGCGGTCCCGCTATGATTTATGCCGAAAACAACATTGAGGGCTATCTGACTATTTCAGGAAAACTACTCACCAGGAAAAAAGACATTTTTGCCATTAAAGCTTCTGGATACTCAATGAATAAGGCAAACGTGAACGGTGCATCAATTGAAGATGGTGATTACGTTATTGTTGATTCTAAATGCAGAAGCATAAGAAATGGTGATTACGTTCTTTCTGTTATTAATGAGGTGGCTAACATCAAAAGATACTTTGCCGACAAAGAAAATAAGAGAATAATTTTACTTTCCGAATCCAGTGCTAGTCTTCCGCCAATTATCATCCATCAAAACGAAATGGATGATTACATAGTAAATGGAAAAATTATTCAAGTCATCAAGCGACCGAAAACTACATTCTCCAAACTCAAAAATCTTATTTACAGAAGAGAAGTTTAATTACGAAGTAGCTCTATCGGGCAGTGGTTGAACAACACCCCTTGGAACCTTACCTTTCAAATCTCTATAGATCCTAAGCTGTTGAATTCCGCCAAAAATAGCTAATATGCCACCAATTACAAACACTAATTGGAAGCCAAATTTTTGAGCCAAAATTCCTCCAATAGCTGCTGCTCCAGCAGCACCAATACCTATAGCAATAGAGTCCATAGACCATTCAACATTTTCTCGCATCTTATCCAGATGTCTTGAAAATATTGCATACCAAGGAGGAATGGTGAATGCTGCTCCAATACCATAGACCGCCTGTATTATATAGATATGATTTGCTGTAGAAGCAAAAAGATAAGCAAACGGAACCAAAACAATCAAAGAAGTCCCGAGTATCATGGAATAAAAGTCATCATACTCGCCATGATTTTTATCCAAGTATCTTGCAATCGGTATTTGTAATGCCGATTTAAATATTTGAAATATGGCAGTAGCAAAACCTATTACCTCTAAAGATCCCCCGCCGATTTGTTTTGTGACGAAAACAGCAAACACGGGTCCGAATATGCTAAATCCGGAATTAATAAAAAAATCTGAAATAACTAAAGTGCGAATTACGTGATTTATTTTCATAAGAATAGGATTGATTAATTAACTGAACCTAATTCTAACAAATTAAAAAACCCCTGCAACTCTCGGAGAAGTTTCTAAGCGGTGCTTTAGCCCGCTAAAGAATCTCTGTAGGCAGAGGTTTTTTTAATTTTAATTTTAGAAGTGTGGGAATCCAAATCCTGAATCGTCATCATCGCCATCAGGCAATAAATCGGTGGTAAGTTTATGAAGAATATCTCTGGTCTCTGATGCTGGGTTTAAAGAATCTTTTTGCCATAATTTGGCAGCCAATCCTGCAACATGTGGAGAGGCCATAGATGTTCCAGATAAAATAGCATAGCCACCATCCTTCCACGCTGATTCAATGTTGTTACCAGGGGCAACAAGCTCTATGTCTTGTGTCTCCACAATATAAGGTTTGGTGGTCAGATTAATTCCCCTAGAACTCCAATCAGGGATTAAGGTGTTTTTATTTACAGCTCCAACAGAAACAACATCGGCGTCGGCTCCAGGAAAATCAATACTTCCAGCATAGGGACCATCATTGCCAGCGGCAGCAACAATCAAAACATTTTTAGAAACAACGTAGTCCGTGGCGTCAGTTATTAATTGACTAGGATTATCAGAGCCCAAGCTCATGTTTATAATATTTGCACCATCGTCAGCAGCAGTCATTAAGGCAACAGCAATGTCGTCTGCCCAGCAGGTGCCGTTATTAGAGCAAACTTTATACACAAAAAGATTAGCTTCTGGCGCCATTCCATACAAACCAAGACCATCAGAACCACCATCAGCGGCAATTATTCCCGCGACATGAGTTCCGTGTCCATTTTTGTCATCACATTTTCCATCAACAAAAACAGCACCCGAAAAATCTTTACATGCTTTAATTCTGTTTTTTAAGTCAGGGTGAGTTTTTAAGATTCCAGTATCCAACACAGCAACACTAACATTGGAACCACCAGATGTTTCCGATAGAAATGAATCGTTGTAAACCTTCTTTATGCCCCAAGGAATTTGCTCAGCGGGCTTAACTCTCTTAGCCTGAACCCTTCCACTTGTTATTGGTGCCTGTGATAAATCGGGTAATACATTTAACTTCTTAACGGGCTCAACCTCTACACCAAAAACCTTCGCAACCCAAAGTTGTTTTTCTGACAAATCTGCCGTAAAACCATTATCAAAATTGTGTCTAACCCCAAAGGACTTCTTCCACCAACCAGAGGTGGATTTAACGAAATAGCGAGTATCATCTGAGGCGGCGTAAGATGAGTGGGCCGTGAATAAAAGTGTTAAAATTATGACTAAATATGCGGTCTTTTTGATTGTAATCATGTAGGGTTAATAATAGCAAATTTAGGCCAAATTGGCAATCCACAGGCAAAAATTTTTAAAGCTCCAGAACCCAGCCACCTGAAGACACGCCTCCGATAAAACCGCTCCTCCGTGAGCGGTTTTATCTCGGCTATAATCGCATTGTCTAATCGCCGACTGATGGACTCCGTCCAATATTTTATCAGTCGGCTTTGCCAACGTCTCAAATGTCTTCAGATGGCTGGGTTCCTCCATTTAAATGTTTTCATAAAAACAGAAAAACCTCGCACCAGACGAAGCACGAGGCTTCTGTTTTGATACGAGGCTATACCAATAGCCAAGCGATAGTGGCGACCACCCAACTAAGTTCATTGGCCATCTCACTTATTGCAAGCCAAATGCGGTTGCGGTCCCAACCCGCCTCCCTAACCATGAAGTAAATCTGGCCAAGGCGAATCAGAATCGTAAGGTGCCCCACTACTACCGACAAGCCAGGCGTACCAGAAGCACCTTCGGCCAGAAACTTCCAGGCCAGAAGCACTTGAGGTACCGACTTGTAAGCTATAGCGAAAGACGCTTTCGCTATAGGATCGCTCAATGATAAACGGCGAATAGTGCTTATGAAAATCACCACCGCCGTCAGGACGACTCCTGTTGCAAGTGTTGTTGTGTCCTTATCATTCCATTGATACGCCGGATTCGTTCCGGCCGCGACCAAAACACAAGAACCAAGAACAAACCAAACAACATAAGTCGCAATGGCTTGTCGAGTGACGCGACTAGGAGCGGTGCGATGAGCACCAATACCCAATGCCAAGTGAAACACCAGGTATGCAGTAGCCAGACCAAACTGAGCTAAGCTGAATCCTGTCACATCTGTTACCAACCGCAGAACATACGCTCCGCAAAATATAACCGCACCGATGATCTGGACCCAAAAGAGCAGGTCCGCAACCATCCTTTTCTTTCCTGACATGCGAACCTCCTTTGCCCTTTACTGAGCCAGAAAATGTTGGATTTAAGGTACTACTAGAACACAATAATTATACCACACTTTTACAATATTTGCAAATTACCATTTTTCGAGCCAAAACCCTAAGCGATAGCCCGTCTCTGATTTTGGCCACTTCCGCAGTCAAGAAAATACATGAAAGCGAATTAAGGATTTATCCAAAATAACGAGGTCGAACGCCAAGCTGAAAGCTTGGAGGCAAGAGAGGGTTACCTGTTATTTTGGCTTAAATCCCAAATGAGCTAAGTATATTTTTGAAGACGAGGACTGGTGGCCAAAATTAGAGATGGGCTGGAAGCCCACCTACTCCTTATCCGATAGTAATTTATCTATCCCATCTTTGATTTTATCCCCCAACTCTTTAATCCTTTCAGTCATAAAAAGGGTCTTGATATAAGCGGAACTAAATATGGTTTTAATTAGATAACCGATAGCAAGAGCCCCACCCAAGAAAACAAGAACCAAAACAAAGTTTTTAAGATAATCAAATAAATACTTGTAACTCTCTCCGAAAAAGAATCCTACAAAAAATACCATCCCTATCCAAAGCGCTGATCCCAAAACATTGTACATGGCAAACTTCTTAAGACTATATTTAAAAGATCCGGCAGTAATCATGGTCGCAATGGTAAGAGACCACGTAACCTTTGCGAATAAAATCGCTCGCCCACTATAGCGCTGGAAATATTCTTCAACCTTTTCAATAATTTTTCTACTATTCTTATCCTTACGTCCCCATCTATCTATTGGTTTAGATCCGGCATAATACCCAACGGTATACCAAGCAAATCCACTAAAAACTTCTCCGGCAAGACAAACAAAAAACGCGGGCCAAAGAGATATGCTTGCAACAGAGGCAAGAAATCCAGCAAGAATAGTTGTATTCATCCCCTCAACAGCAGCGCCAACAAATATAAAGAGATATTTGTATTCAACCAAAAACGGGAGATGGTTTTCTATGTATAAAAAGGCGTTTTCCATATTAATTATCTGACCTTATTTAAAACTTTAAAGTCTTTTTTGAGAACACCCATGGTGGTTCTGTTGTATATAGCCACAGCAGGGTGATAGAGAGGCACAATCCTGATTTTACCATAATTAGTCTTGGTATCAAAAGTCTTTCCGTGTATCTGACTAATGGGTTTTAGCTGATTTTCCAATCCGAATTTTCTCATAATATAGTCCATTGAAAAACGCCCGAGAGTAGCTATCACTTTAGGCTTAATTATTTCTATCTGCTTATCAAGATATGGTCCGTAAATCTTTATCTCCAAAGGAAGTGGATCCCTATTAAGGGGTGGCCTGTCTTTGACAATGTTTGTTATATAAACATTTTTTCTGTTTATTCCTACTGAAACAAGCAACTCATCAAGAATTTTCCCAGATGCTCCACAAAACGGTTTTCCAGTTTTAGCTTCATTTCTACCAGGAGCTTCTCCTATAAACAAAATCTTGGCACGATGACTTCCTTCTCCAATTACGGGAAAAGCTTTGTTTTTAATTCTTTCTTTATAAAGTGGGGACTTTTTTAAATTCACCACCTCATCCTCAATTTCGTTTAATAATTTAATTCGTTTATCTGAAGTTGGCATATCGATTAGTGTAAGTAAAATTAAAAAACAGAGCAAACCCAGTAGTGAGTTTTCCGAAAGTTTTTAGCGACCTTGTCGCAATCGAAAAATCTACTACTGGGCAAATGCTCTGTTAAAAAAGAGGGGGCGACTTCGTGTCGCCCCTTAAGTCTGGTCGCTACAGTGTGTGGCCAGATTTCTCGGACTTCCGTCGGCGGTTCGCCCGCCGAGCGGCCTGCTTCCGAGCCCAGCTCATGCCACCCTGACTGGACTGGCCGTACTTGTGAAGCTTGTGCAGGTGTCGTTTCACCCGCATTTCACGTTTGGTCATTTCTATCCCCCTTCCTAGCTAGTCGTTGACGGCGTCGACGGCGACAGCGCCCGCCCAAGTCGCTTCTCCAGCGATCTTGCGCAAAACAGCCATCAAGCCGTACTTCTGCGCATAGGCCTTCGCGGCCACCGAATCGCCACGCTTCAGGATACGACGAAGCTTGCGCTCCGACGTCCTGGCGAAAGCCGGCGCAAATTTTCCGTTCCGGCGTCCGGCCGAACCGGGCTTGCCCTTCTTGCCTTCCTGACCCTTCTTCTCGGTCCCCATCTGACCCTCCTCATGAATACTAACGTTGTCCCAAGATTGTATCACTAAATTTTAGTGATGTCAACCCAAAGCTCAACAAAGACAGCGTGAGCCAAAAGATGAATCTTCCCTGCTGAAGTGTCCACAAGAAGTGGTCAAATAAACCAAAGAATAGAAAAGATAGAACTATGAGCAAAAAAGAATAATGGTATAACTTACTCATTTTTGTTCTCAAGATGAAATCCTTAATAAGGAGAAGCAGAAAAATGGCAAACACAGTGATGCCCAATATTCCATTCTCTGAGTAAATCAGGAGATAAATATTGTGTACTGGCTGATAAAGATTACGCGATAAATTTTGATCTTTAGTCATTAGCCAATCAACAAAATTACCGGAACCAACTCCAAACCAGTTCAAGGACTTTAATGATTCTTTGTTGTAAAAAATTCTCAGTTGAACAGCCTCCTCCCCAGAAGATATCTTTACCCGACTAATCGCTTCGGGCCAATAAAACACCGAGAAACCAGAAGTAACAATGAGTGTTGTTATAAATATTAGAGCTAATTTTTTATTCCAATACTCTTTCCCGAACTTTAAGCGCACGAGGATAATTCTTATCAAAAAATTAATAAACAGAATAAATATTGCTACTCGTGCAAAGGTAAAAAAGAAGGCTAAAAGAGTTAATCCGAACACGAACAGGTAAAATTTGCTTATATTCTTGTAGATCCATAGATAATAAAAAGCAAAAATTGCCAAAAATAAATACGCGGCCAGAATATTCGGATGGGGCGTGGTGCCATAAGCACGAATAATCTTTTCTCCTGCCATGTTGTAAAAAGATGCGATACCAGACATGTTGAGCCCAATAACACTTTCCCCGAGTAACCTGAGACCCAAATCCGATTGTTTAAAAAATTGAAGCACTGCGATTATTGCCTGAAATAATCCCCCAGCAATAATAACCATCAGTGAATTGCCAAAACCAAATCTCGTCACAGCATAATTCTTAATATAAAGATAAAATAAAATAAATTCCAAAAGTTTTATCCAATTATAGAAGGCAAGTTGAGGACTAATAGCGTTTCTGATTGAAACCGCCGAGATAATAATGAATAAGGCCAGAAAAAAATCTGGTTTTTGGATTAGGTGTTTGGTGTTAGATATTGAGGGTTTAAAAAAATTAGCATAATACTTGATATTGAATATTTGATACGTCTTCGGAGAATTCCCAAGCCAAAACAAAAACAAGATCAAAAGCAGTAGGTCTGTTGCGTACAAAGACGCCGACTGCCATTCATTAAAATTCCAGCTCTGATGCCACAAAATTTTCCGTACCTGAAACGGAATAGCAAATAACAGAAAATAAAATAAAAATTGTTCTGACCTATTTAACAAATAGTGCATAGACAATACCCGCCCCAAACACGAAAATAAGTAGATAATACAAAAACCTAGGTAATTCTAAACTGTACTCCGGCACCCTGTCCCCTTTTGATTTGGCCTTGATGTAAACAAAAGTAAGGACTATTCCCTCAAGTCCGATAGCAACCGAACCCGCCAAGCTAATAATATCAATGAAAGTTCGCAGTCCTCCTAAAAACAAAACTAGAGGTGGAGCGAGAACCAAGAGCCACGCCCCCTTCCTTGGAACATCATAATCCAAATGAAACATGTCCAAAAATGCTGAGCCCAACATCAGAAACGATGTGCTCACAGCCAAAATACCAAAAAGTGAACCCAGAAATATTATTTTACCTCCCAAAAATTCATACAGCCCCGAGATGGCATCAGGAGTAGTTATGCTTCCAGATACGCCCACAACCGTAAAAGCAAAAATTAAATACAACATACTCACCAAAAAGACGGCCAACCAAATAGATTTCTTTAGGTATTTTTCTTGACCCCTTAAAATATCTCTCTGAATTGGAATTGCTGAAAATCCAGCAAGAGCAAACAATAAAACCCCATATGGCAGAAACCAAAATTCACTTTGGATACCACCGAAATTAGACAAACCAATCTTGTTAATACCAACACCAAAAATAAGCAATATTACCACCGCATATAAGCCAACCAGAAACAATTCCACCCAGGAAATTCTTTTAATACCCAATAAAACCAAGACAGATATTACTAAAAAAAATAACAAACTATATGTGGTCGGAGATGCATAGAAAACAGAAGAAAAAATATTATTTAAAAAATCTCCAGCAAGAACCACATATACAAGCAATGCCGAATATAGGGCAAGAGCTATTGAAAAAAATATTGCCCTTTTGAACCAAGGGCCGAGATATTTTTCAGTATAACCGGTTATTTGATGCTCATCGTGAGTTCTCAAAACTATTTCACCATACATGAGGTTTAACAGAAGCGTAGTAAAACTAATAAATATCAAGAACGAAAAACCGACCCAAAAGCCGGCTTTAGCAAAAGCGAATGGAATTCCAAAAACCCCCACACCTACCATAGTTCCGATAAGAACAGCTGTGGCGGAGAGGAAGCTTTTATTTTTGAGTATATTCAGGTCCAGGATTTTCACTTTGTTTGAGTTCGCCAAAAATTCCCTGACTCTTATAGCGTATATCTCGGGTTAGATATTTTTCCACTAGCCAAAGACCGGCCAAAATAACATATACAACAATCGCTGTTGCTGCTGCTTCCTGATAAAATCCAAATCCGCTGGCCATACCAATTGCTGAAACAACCCACAAGCTGGCAGCTGTGGTTGTGCCCTCAATGCGATTATTGTCTCTCCTTAGTATGGTTCCGGCTCCGATAAAACCTATTCCAACAACCACATTGGCTATCAAATGATAATCAAATCCAGCAACACCATTTACGGAAGGGAAAATTTGGAAAAGTTTAATTGAGATTATGGACAACAACGCTGCTCCCAACGAAACGAGCGTGTGAGTTCTTAATCCAGCGACTTTTCCAGAACGCTCTCTTTCAAAACCAACAACTCCACCGAGCAAAGCGGCGACCAATAACCTAGAGATCATTATCCAGTCAAAATAAGCTAAAATTTGTTCCATATCAAATCATTCTATTATAAATATCATTTTAAGCAAGGGTAATTGTAAACAAAAAAGTCCCCTCTTGGGGGACTATGCGGCAACAGCTACCAAATCAACCAGAGGGGGCCTACTCCTCGAGCTTACTACACTGGCTTGAGCCATGTGGTGACAATGGTTGATGTGGCGTTCAAAAGATTCGCGTGCAACATTACCTTCGCACACATAACACTTCTGACAATCACATCTGACACATGGAATGTCGCTATTTTTGTGACAGAAACAGTCACACCTATGGTCGCATCTTACCATCGACTGACTACCCTCCTACCTTTCCTAAAGAGCAAGATAATAACTATACACTACTTTAGGGCAACTTTCAAGACCTCATCCATTGTTTTAACAAATACAAATTTTAGGTCTTTTTTGACTTCTTTAGGAATATCTTCCAAATCTTTTTTATTTTCGTGAGGGGCAATTATGGTTTTTATCCCGGCACGATGAGCGGCAAGAACTTTTTCTTTAAGTCCACCTATTTCAAGAACCTTTCCGCGCAAAGTAACTTCTCCAGTCATGGCCACTTCTTTTCTGACCAGTTTCCCCAAGAACAACGATATCAACGCCGTTGTTATGGCCGTTCCAGCAGATGGGCCATCCTTTTTTATTGCACCAGAAGGAACGTGAATATGAATATCATCTTTAGTAAAGTCCTCCTTAACTCCTTTGTTTGCGGCAAACGATCTCGCATAACTCAAACCCGCCTGAGCAGATTCTTTCATTACCGAACCAAGCTGACCAGTTAAAATCAATTTTCCCCTGCCTGGCATTTTGGAAACTTCAATAGAAAATACTTCTCCACCAACAGGAGTCCACCCTAAACCAGTAACAACACCGACTTCATCTTTGGTTTCTGCGATTTGGTGGGTATATTTAATTGGTCCAAGATATTTATGGATTTCATCTTTTGATATAACGATCTGTTTGTCTGAATGAGATTCGACAAGTTTTCTGGTCACTTTTCTGATGACTGATGCTAATTGTCTTTCCAATTCCCTGACTCCAGCCTCACGAGTATGTTTTCTTATAATATCCTCAACAGCAGAGTCGTTAAAGACCAAAGCTTTTTTCTTTAAGCCATGATCTTTGAACAACTTGGGTAGCAAAAAGTTTTTTGCAATATGGAATTTCTCTGCTTCTGAATATCCCGGAAATTCAATTATCTCAAGTCTGTCTCTTAATGCTGGAGGAATAGTGTCTAAAACATTTGCGGTCGTAATAAACATTACATCCGACAAATCATAAGGCACTTCTAAATAATGGTCGGAAAAAGAATGATTTTGCTGAGGATCCAATGCCTCCAGTAAAGCCGAAGATGGATCGCCCCGGAAATCCATTCCAATTTTATCTATTTCATCGAGCATAAATACCGGATTTACAACCTTGGAGTTATTTATTCCTTGAATAATTCTTCCTGGCATAGCACCAACATAGGTTCTTCGATGACCTCTAATTTCCGCCTCGTCTTTCAGTCCACCCAAAGAGACTCTGACAAACTTTCTGTCTAGTGCTCTGGCGATTGACTGACCAATTGATGTTTTTCCAGTTCCAGGAGGCCCCACAAGACACAATATTGGACCCTTAAGCTTTCCGACTTGTTTTTGTACAGCAAGATATTCAAGGATTCTTTCCTTAACTTTGTTTAGACCATAATGGTCTTCATTTAAAATTTTCTCTGCCTCTTTTAAGTCTATCTTCTCTTTTGTTTTCTTTGACCAAGGCAATTCTGTAAGTAAGTCAAGATAAGTTCTTAAGTAAGAAACCTCCGGATTAAATGGCGGCATTTTGCTGAGACGATTTAATTCTTTCATCGCCTTTTCCTGAACTTCTTTCGGCATTCCGACTGAAATAATTTTTGATCTTAAGGCGTCTATATCATCTTTTTCATCTTCAACCCCAAGTTCTTTTTCAATGCTTTTCAATTGCTCTCTTAGAAAAAGCTCTTTCTGCATTTTACCAATTTGTTTTTTGGTTTCTTTGGTGACGGTTTTTTCAGCTTCCATAATCTCCATTTCTCGTACAAGATAAACATTCATTTCCCGTAAGGCATCTATCGCGCTTTCAAGCTCAAGAATTCTTTGCTGGTCTTCTATCCCCAAATTCAAATTAACAGTCATTAAACTTAATATTTGCTCTGTGTCCTTAAGCTGAAGCATCATATAGATAATCTCCGGCAATATTGTCGGAAATGAACGAGATTCTGAAATTGCTCTAAACTGTTCTATCGCCCGTCTCAAAAAAGCCTTTTCTTCAGGACTATTTCGCATCATCAAATTAAAAGGTCGGGCTTTGACCTTAAAAAATGGTTCCTCGCTTACAAATTCACTTATTTCTGCCCTAACCAAACCTTCAACATCTATCTTAGAAGATCCGTCTGGTAATTTGAAAACTGAAACAATTCTACCAATAGTTCCTATTGAAAAAACATCTTTTCGGCCTATGTTATCTTCAATATTTTTTTGAGTAACAAAAAACACAAGCCGTTCGTGGGCTAATGCATCTTCGAGAGCAGCAACAGATTTTGGTCTCTGAACAATAAGAGGAATTACCACCTTTGGAAATAGGACGGTGTTCTTAAGAGCTATGAGTGGGAGTTGCTCTGGTATTACAATGTTTGTAACTTTAAAGTCAGCCATATGGACAAGAATATAACACAGGTTTTACTAAAAATCAAGATTAATAATAGAACTCTTCTCTTGGAGGAGCGTTTTTTACCACCTCAAAAGCCTCTTCGGCGGTATCCACAATAATGAACAGATCTAAGTCTGCCTCATCAATTGATTGCAATTTGTTTAGCATTTCTTCACGAAGCCATGAATGCACTGGACCCCAAAATTCTTTTCCCACAAAAACAACCGGAATTTTGTCAGATATTTTTTTGGTCTGAATCAATGTTAAAATTTCAAAAGCTTCATCCAAAGTACCAAGTCCTCCTGGGAAAAACACATAGGCCCTAGCAGCATAAGCGAGCATAAGTTTCCTGACAAAGAAGTAATGGAAGGCGGTGCTTTTTCGTACAAACGGATTTATTCTTTGTTCAACGGGAAGCTTAATGTTTAATCCAATTGACTCCCCGTTTCCCTCCACAGCGCCCTTGTTTCCCGCTTCCATAATTCCAGGACCTCCTCCGGTTACTACAGCGAGTCCTTCTTTAGCCAACAAAGCCCCAAGTTTTCTTGCTTCTTCATACCACTTAGTACCTTCTGCAAATCTTGCTGAACCAAAAAATGTAACGGTTTTATCAAAGTCAGCCAAAAATTGCCAACCCTCAATGAGTTCGGACATAATCCTCAAAACTCTCCAGTGAAGAGAACCTCTAAAATCTCCCTTGGCCTCCTCTTTAATTGCCGGCAAGTCAGATGCCGGTAAATTCATTTGTCCTTTATCTTTTTCCATAGATTTACAGAATAACAAATCTTTAAACAAACTTAAAGAGGGCAACTTTCATTGTTTAAGCAAATAAAAAGGAGGGGGATAAATCCCCCTCCGAACGTCCTGCAAAATTACCCGCCGAACGTCTCGGCGATGGACTTCAGCATGGCGATGTTGTGATCGTCGCGCTTGTTGTCCTCGGTGAGGTCGACGTTCTCAGCCAAGAGAGCGTTCACCTGTTCTTGGTTGCCCATCACGCGCGCGCTTCGCTTCGCCTGCGCCCGGTGATAGAGACCAACCTCGGCCTCGACGTCGCGCCCAACGGTATTGACGTAACCGAGGGCGCCCATCAGGACGGCCATGACGACCTTCGCCCCTTGCGGACCCACGTCCTTCAGGTACTGCATCGAGGACGAAGCCTCTTTGAGACCGAAGACCTTGGGTTCCGGCGCCTTGGGCGCCGGAGGATAGATCCCCAGACCATGACGGAGCGCGTCTCCGAGCGACGTACGCGACACGACGGCCTCGTACGCGAGAACCGCAACCAAAGCGACGACGATTGAGACGATGATATAGCCCAAGACGAATCTCCCTTAGAGGCTTTCTTGTTAACTGGTTTTCGCTGGGAAGCCTCTAAACCCAACTAAACCTCAGACCTTGTAAAAGTATTATATTACAAAATAAACAAAATGTCAAATCAGTTAAATCTCAAATGACTCCCCCTGATTTGGCACCACCGCATCTATCTTTAAATCTGTTTTAGTTTTTTCTGCTAACACTGTGGCCGAGTCCTCTTCACCTTGAACCATGAAAACTTTCTTGAGACTCCCACCGGAACCAGCGCTTTCTATCCACTTTAAAAGCATGGTCTGATCGGCGTGGGCTGAATAGCCTCCGATGGCATATATTTTGCAATTAACAGAAATTTTCTCGCCGAATATACCAACCTCTTTTTCTCCATCTAAAATTCTGCGTCCCAACGAACCCTGCACCTGATAACCGACAAACAAAATGGCTGAATTCGGGTCAGATAGATATCTCCTCTCATGGTGCATAATTCTTCCTCCTGTAGACATGCCGGAACCGGCAATAATTATCTTCGGTCCCCTTACATTATTAATTGCCCTTGATTCATTGGCAGTTCTTGTAAATGTCAGACCTGGAAAATTAAAGATGTCATCTCCGGAATTAATTACATACTTAGCTTTTTGGTTAAAATAATTAGAATGTTTTTTATAAACTTCAGTAAGATTGATAGCCAAAGGAGAGTCAACATATATTGGGACTCGTGGTATCTGATTGCGATTCACTAAATGATTTAATTCATACAAAAGCTCCTGCGTTCTTTCCATGGCAAAAGACGGAATCATCAGAGTGCCACCTTTTGATAAAGTCTCTTTGATTACATTCTCTAATATTATTTTTCTGGATGCGCGGTCTTCATGAATGCGAGAGCCGTAAGCGGATTCCACTACGGCATAGTCGGCATCTATGGGAAAATAAGGAGACTGAAGCAGTGGAGTCGGTGGATTACCAAGATCGCCAGTGAAATAAATCTTTTTGTTGTCATAATTTATCTCGACTATCGTTGAGCCAAGAATATGACCTGCGTCATGAAGAATAGCTTTGATTCCGCCTCCAAGATCTATAGGAACTTCGTAATTAAAACCCTCGGCTAATTCCATGACACCCTCTAAGTCTTTTAATTCAAATATTGGTTCTTTACCTTCTCTTTTTGCTTCTTCGGTGATGATATTTAAATTGTCCGGCAAAGCCTTGCCAGCCAAATCTAAAGTCGGTCTAGAGGCAATAACCCTCCCCCGAAAACCCTCTTTAAATAATTTAGGAAGACGACCCACGTGATCGGTATGGCTGTGGGTTATAAATACAAAATTTATTTCAGCCGGATTATATACAAACTTTTCATAATTCATATCTTCCGAATATTTTGACCCCTGATTCAGACCACAATCTACAAGAATTTTAATTTCTCCAGAATCAAGCAAATAATTTGCTCCTGTTACAGATTTGGCACCGCCATAAAAAGTAATAATCATATAGTTATTATAACAAAAATAATACTAACAAGTAGCCAAGTACGGACATCGCCGCAATGGGAGGTAAGGCAGCCATAGGTTTTCTTTCTTTCTGATTTACAAAAATTAAGTGAGTCGCAAGTAGTCCTAACAAAGAAAATATCGCCACAGTAATCGCACCAGCAACACTATATCTGACCATAGAACTTACCAAAACAACAGGCAACCCCACATCACCCGAGCCCAATATCATAAACTTATCACCCATCTGAGCCTGAGCTTCTTGTTTGTTTGAAAATAATCCTTTTATCTCTGAGGGAATAATAAATCCAAAGATTGCCCCCGCTTCCATCATGTTTTTAGCCATACTTACCATGTGCTTGGTGACATAAACAGCGATAATGTCATAGAAAGACAAAACAATCATTATTATAACCACTGTTTTGGGCAAGATAGATAATCCCAAGATCGATCCTATTCCAGCAACTCCCAATATTACCCCGATATTATGCGTAAAGACATTTTTTATTAAAGCAAAAACCAAGATAATAAAAAGTGTGGCCCACAAATCATTTGGTTGAGAAAGAAATGATCCTGCGACAATCTGTGTTCCTGAGAAAACCACTAAAATCAAAAATATTCTATATGAAACTTTACCTAATTTTTTATATTTTGAAGTTAGAAAAATAAACAATGCCATCAACACAAAGAAAACGACATCGCTCCAACTGAATTTTATTTCTGGAAGAGCCTCTAAGATTGGATAGGTCGAATATTGATAGGCCGAAAAAATTCCCACAACAAGCGTTGTGGCAAACAAGACAAACTCTTTCATGTACAGACTGATTCTAAATTGCATAGTGGTCACGCCTCACCTAAACCATGGCTTAGAAGGATATTCCTGAATTACATATCGATACCCCTTTCCTTCTGGAATCTCAATTTGATTATCTTTTAACCAACCGTCAATCAAGTATCTCTCCGTATTGGAAATGGTTTTAACTTGGGCGCTTTGAGAATCCAAAATAATTGAATCCGAATTAAAGTTTTGCAAAGCTATAAAAATCAAACCCACAAAAAACATAGTCAGTAATAGTATGTAGACCGCACCGAGTTTGGACTCAACCTGTGTTGTAAGCGGATTTATCATTTAAATTACGTTACCTAACAATAATAGTTCCTGTTTCCTTTGGGCTTCTGTCGTTGTGATAGTCAAAGATGCCTTTTGCTGCAAACGTAAAAGCAAAATAACTTCCCTGTGGAACATCTCCAACACTATCCAGTCCGACCAAAACACTATCCGGACCAGAAACTATTCTTATTGGAAAAATTCCTTCATTTTTAAATCTTACAGTATCCCCAGCGTGAATCCTTAAATTAGTCGGACTAAACACTCCACTCTTATAAGAAACCGTATATACTCTTGAAGGTTTAACCTCAGGAGAAGAACTTCCCGATGGTGTTGGTAGGTCGGTACCGAGATTTTGCGATCCACCAAGCACGCTGACGGCAAGTCCAAAAAGGACAAGGGCTAAAATTATAAGCATCCAAAAAAGTCCTGGGCCATCAATGGTCGGCAGCTTTTTTTGTCTTTTAACAACAAGTTGTGGTTCAAAAGCATCCATTTTCAAATCGTAGAATACTATAATATTAACATAACGCTATTTGAAGTAAATGTTATAAAATAAAAAATCTCCAACTTTGGAGATTATCTTAAAATTTTAGACATTCTGGCTTTTAAAGTGTGCCAATCAGCATACTCGCCAAAACAAATATTAAATGCCCTGAGCCGGTCTTCGTCGGCTGGATACTTCTCAAAAAATTCTATCAAATTACCATTATCAAAAAGACTGTCCGTATCAACCACACGAGAACCGAAAATTATGAAGAGCATCATAAACTTCAAAAATTTTCGTGCCTGCTTTATGTCCTCACCACCAAAAGCAATAATCCACTTTTCTTGGAGATACTCAATTCCATAGACCCTCTCTACCTGAACCTTTAATTGTTTCTCTTTTTTTAACTGACAAACACTAAGCCAGTACCGATTGGTTCTTTCCTTGGTTGTGCAAAATATTTCCTGATAAACCTCATCCAACACTTCCCACACTTCCCAAATGGTCATATTAAGAAAGATGTCATGATAAGCAGAGTGACATCTTATCCTGTATGGAAAAAGGTTGAATTCGCTAGTTTCTCCTTCGCGAGTTGAGGGAACTAGATGATGTAAGTTAAAATTACCAAACCCTCTATTTTTGCCATAGATTCTCTGAAGTTCGGCCTTGCTCCGCCCTCTGGGAAGAGTCAAACGGAACCTTTATGTTAATGGGCTGTTTTGTAAAGCATACTCTCCCAAAACTCAATTGACAAGTTTGGGTTTCTATTTTAAAAGCTCTTGGACAATTTTCCTATCAGACCAAGGAATTTTTATGCCCCCAGCAATGGCCATAGACACCTCTGACCCCTTTCCGGTTATTACTACAACATCCCCTTTTTCTGCCATCTCTATTGCAGTCTTAATTCCGTTTTTGCGATCAAGCACTTTAGTTATCTTATTTTTTGATTTTATACCAGAAGCAACATCTTCCATTATTTTTTCCGGATTTTCTTCGTATGGATCTTCATCAGTAAGAACTACTTCGTCACAGTACTCTTCAGCAATCCTGCCGAATTCTGGTCTCTTCCATTTGTCTCTGCCTCCTCCAGCGGCCCCCAAAACACAAATCAATTTTTGAGAATCTTTTTTGAGAGTTTTATAAACCACCTCAAGCGAGTCGGGCGTATGAGCGTAATCCACAACCACACCAAATGGTTCTTTTTGTATAAACTCCATTCTTCCTGGAATACTCTTAATATCTTCTAGGACTGATTTTGTTTGGGGCAAATCAATTCCATACATAGCGGAAACAGATAAAGCCGCAAGGCAATTTAAAACATTAAACTTACCCCCAAAATTAATGTTGAATTTTGTTCCGTAAACCTCAAATGAAGATCTGTCGGGATTTAATTCTAAATTCTGAGCCCTCATGTCTCCACTCTCTATTCCGTAAAAAATAGTTCGTTTTGAAGAAAACCTAGAAAATAATTCCGCGTTCTTATCGTCAGCGTTTAAAACATGGATATTTGAAGTTCTGGCAAACAATTCCTGCTTTGCTCGATAATAATTTTCAAAAGAGCCATGACTCTCCAAATGCTCTTTATGTAAATTTGTAAAAACCGCACAATCAAAATTAATTCCTAAGTGCCGTTTTTGTTTAATACCTTCAGATGTTACTTCAAGTACAACATACTTGCATCCGGCTCTTTTGGCTTCGTGAAAAAATTTCTGCAACTTGAATCTTCCAGGCATGGTCATCTTCAAAGTGTTTGGCCACTCCTTGTCTTTTATTTTAAAACCCAGGGAACCGATTGCGGCAACCGGTATTCCAGCGTCCTCAAAAATTTTAGAAATCAAATAAACAGTAGTGGATTTGCCCTTGGTTCCAGTAACACCAATAACTTTTATGGACTTTGAGGGGTTTCCATAATAAATACTTCCCAAATGAGCCAACCCCGCATGGTAATATGGCGCAAAAAAATTAAACACCGACTTTGGTATTAATTTTTTAATACGATATAAAGTTTTATCTAACAAAGATTCTTTAAACATATCCTGAACGGGGCCTGCCCCTCGTCACCCCAGAGATGCTCGACTGCTGTCTGCGCGTCACCGGGGTCCCCACTCGGGCCACCCGTTTTTAAAATATTTTTCTTGCAACTTTGTAAACCAAATACCAGATTCTTGAAACTGGCATATCGAACGAGCCGGGATATTCTACCTGCTGTCCACCAAAACCAAGCTTGAAACGAGTTACTCCGGGCCAATTTTTGGCATCTATGCCCCAAAAATCATAATAGTGGCATCCTTGTGCCTTTGCCCATTTAATAATTTCCCAGTGCATTAAATATGGTGCCATCCAAGACTTATATTCTCTGTCCATTGCTCCATGTAAATAGTAAACAGTATCTTCGTAAGTTAATAAAATCGCTCCGGCCATGAGTTTGTCTCTAACATTATCAAGAGGTCGAGCGTCATGTTCCACAAAAACAGTTTTAATGTTAAGTTCTGGTGTATTTAATAATTTTTCATAATAACCTTTATTGTGAGTTGAAAAATTATCATTCTTGGCTGTATTCCTGAGTAATTTCCAAAAAGAGTCTAGGTCGTTTTTTTCTCGCAACAAAAGCCCTTTCTTTTCTCCAACACGAATGTTGTATCGCGTCTTATGGTGCATTGAAGATAACAACTCATCCTCTGATTTATTGAGATCCACAACAACTGAACGTTGGGGCTGAATCTTTTTTGATGATTTTTTGAATCCAAATTCATGAATAACCTCCATCACCTTATCATCAAGAGGTTCTATTTTTATAAATATTGATTTTTCCTCGTAGGCAATGTTTTTTAAATACGCAACAAATTGAGCTAGTTCATTTTTAATACCTCCCGAAATATCATCAAAATAAATTTCCGGTCCATGGGGAAGGTAGAGATAATTTTTTCCAAAAGGTAAATCGTGTTGAATTATATTTGCCTTTATTTTTCCATTATCAAATCTCCATGTTTTTCGTCCAACATGTTTCTGAAAATTCAACCAATTCTCTGTCTGTAGAAAAGACTTCATCATTTTATCGACGGTTTTTACCTAACAACTTAAGAGCATCTCTAACTCTTTGTTCTAGTGTTTGACCTTTTGCATCTTCTTTTAGGGCCTCCTTGGCCTGATTAAGAGTGTATCCGAGAGTTAACAATGCTTCTGTTGCCTCACCCTCCTGACCAAGATCCATTCCCTCCATGTCACCCGTTTCAAGATAATCAACCTTGTTTTGTAGCTCCATTATAAGCCTCTGTGCGGTCTTTGGACCCAATCCTGATATCTTTTTTAGGTAATCAGGGTCATTGTTTATTACTGCAGCCTTTAGGTGCTTAGGTTCCACCGAGGACATTATGTTTAGGGCGTTTTTGGGACCTATTCCAGACACTGAAACAAGTAGGTGAAACAGCTCCAATTCTTCTCTGTCCTTAAATCCGTACAACTCAAAGGAACCCTCTCTCATGTTCAATCGAGAATGAATAAACAACTTGACAAAGTCTTGACTTTTTGTTAAACTATTTAACAATTTGGGGACTATATTAACCTTATATCCTATACCGCCCGTATTCAAAATAACGAACTTATCACCCAAATATTCAACTTTCCCTTCAAGATAAGAAATCATTAGTTAAAGAATAGCATTGAAAACAGAAATAAAAAAGAGGCATTACTTAACGCCTCTTCCCAGTCCAAGTACCGGTGGTCATTTTCAACAATATCGTCGCCATTAAAGGGGCGAAACACAAGTTATAGAAAATGTTGATGAATGGATCTTTGTAAAAAAGCAAGTCAATTAATTCCCATACCACAAATAAAACTGTCGAATTCAATAACAGGAACTTCCAGTTCATCGAATCCTCCCTCATTTATTAGGAAATGAAACTATAACATAAACCAAAATTGATTATCAAATGTTTAAACTAGAATCAAAATTTGAACCAACCGGAGATCAACCAACTGCAATTGAAAAATTGAAACAAGGTTTGAAATCCGGACAAAAACATCAGGTTCTTTTGGGTGTTACCGGTTCCGGTAAAACATTTACGATGGCAAAAGTCATCGAGCATTACAAAAAGCCAACTTTGATAATTTCTCACAACAAAACCTTGGCTGCTCAACTCTATAAAGAATTTAAAGAATTCTTTCCTAAAAACGCCGTTCATTATTTCGTAAGTTATTACGATTACTACCAACCAGAGGCATACCTTCCCCATACTAATACCTACATAGAAAAAGATTCAAAAATAAATCAGGAGATAGATCGCTTAAGACACGCTGCTACTCAAGCTTTAATAAGTCGTGATGATGTAATTATTATCGCATCTGTTTCATGTATCTATAACCTTGGTTCTCCCGAAGATTATAAAAATCTTGGCTTACAAATATTTGAAAACAAAAAGATAACCTCCTCAGAAATGGTGCGAGGGCTCATGCGTCTTCAGTACACTCCCGACATTGAATTAAAAAGGGGTTCTTTTAGAAAAACAACAGACGAAATAGAGATCGTCGCACCAAGCGCTCAAGAAGTTATTAAGGTAAAATTTAAAAATGACAAAATTGAAAAGATAATGCGAGCTTCAATTTCTGATCCAGAGGAATTAGAGATGAGAGATTTGAAATATGAAAAAATAGTTGAAACGGTTGTTTTTCCGGCAAAATATTGGGTAACCTCTGATAGCAAGATTGGCCTCGCAATTGAAAACATAAAAAGCGAACTTCAAAAACACCTTAAACATTTAAAGAAAGCAAAGAAATTTGAAGAAGCATCAAGGCTTCAAGAAAAAACACTACAGGATATAGAAATGATGCGTCAAACAGGATACTGTCATGGAATAGAAAATTATTCCTGTCATCTTGATTTTAGAAAAACAGGAGAACCCCCTCATTCACTTTTAGACTTCTTCGCATCTAAAGGAGAATTTTTAACAATAATCGACGAATCGCACATCACAATCCCCCAGCTTCGTTCAATGTTCACTGGCGACCATTCAAGAAAATCCACTTTGATAGAATATGGCTTCAGACTACCTTCTGCTATAGATAATCGTCCATTAAAATTTCCGGAGTTCCAAAAAAGAATCCAGAAAACTATCTGCACCTCAGCAACACCAGCCAAATTTGAATTGGAACAAGCCGGCAAAGAAGGCATCGCCGAACAACTTATCAGACCGACAGGACTACTCGATCCAACAATCGAAATAAGGCCTACGGAAGGACAGATCCCCCATCTGGTAGAAAATATTAAAGCTAGAACCAAAAACGGAGAAAGGGTTATTGTCACAACTCTAACCAAGCGTATGGCTGAGGACTTATCTGAACACTTGGCTGAGCAAGGAATCAAAGTTAACTATCTTCACTCAGAAATAAAAACACTGGATAGACTAACAATAATAAAAGACCTCCGTCTTGGAAACTATGATGTTTTAATCGGCGTAAATCTTTTAAGAGAAGGTTTGGATTTACCAGAAGTTTCTTTAATAGCGATACTAGATGCGGATAAAGAAGGTTTTCTAAGAAACGCGACCACTCTTATTCAGACAATGGGACGCGCTGCTCGTAATGTTAATGGTCATGTTATTTTGTATGCTGACAAAATAACAAAATCAATGGAATTTGCCATAAACGAAACCCAGAGACGAAGAAAAAAACAAGAAATATACAATACAAAAAACAACATAACACCACAAACAATAATAAAATCTATAGGTAATTTTGACCTACCGATTAATCAAAAAGAAGTTCAAAAATATGGCGAAGGGAATAATGAAATAATATTCTTCACTAATGGTTCAAGGCAGAATGCCCTAAAGCAGTTACAAAGACTTATGGACAAAGCCATTAGAAAAATGGATTACGAAACAGCCCTAGGATTAAAAGAACAAATCAGAAAAATAAAAAGCGAATCAGCGATATAAGGCTATTTTTGTACCAGCAAACAAACTGTTGCCAAATATGAGCAAATGTAGTAATATACTAATACTTTAAATAAGTCACAAAACACAATATGCCAATTACAGAATCCGCCAAAAAGGCGTTGAGACAGAACAAAACAAGGAGAGCAAGAAACATCAAGAAAATTGTTACTTTTAAGTCCTCAGTTAAGGACTTCCGAAAATTGGTAACTGCCGGCAAAAAAGATGAAGCCAAAAAGATGCTTCCCAGAGTTTTCCAGACATTAGACAAGGCTGCTAAATCAGGAGTCATAAAGAAAAATAAAGCGTCCCGCCTAAAGTCTAAAACCTCTCTCCTTTTGAAAAAAACCGCTTAACAGCGGTTTTTTTGATTCACGGCATAGTACTCGCTTTCGCCCCGATCACCTTAAGCGCGTACTCCGTATTGCCTTTGGCTGCTCTCGACAGGCAAACAATATTCCACTTCATTATTTTCAAGACAAAAATTTAGCATCCGTTCCTCCCTAAAGGGATTTTCCGGCTAAATTTTTGTTACCTTGAAAATTTCTGAAATGTTCATTTGTTTGCTCCTGCTTGAGCAATATCGCTTAAGGTGACTGGGGGCTGCGCGCTTTTTGTTGAAGCATTTTACCCATCATTTTCTAAACCATTGTGGAGGGATAGGTACAAACAAAGCTTTACCTTAAACCGACAGGAAAGCCGGAACTGACTCGGCTTTGCCTTAAAGCAAAGCAGTAAGGAATTCCGGAAGGCCTTCCGGAGGTTTTAAAGCTATTGTTTGTCTAGCCCGGAGCACGGGTTGAGAATGTGATGGGGAAAATGCGAGTCTGTGAAAACAAAAAAGCCGGCTTTAGCCGGCTCGACGAACAAACAGAGCTCTTAATACTGACTCACCAGCCCAGAGCTCTCCTGATGCAGTGTGTAGTCGAGGCTCTTCTTCAAGGTTCAATTCAACTAATAATTCCTGCCCAATATTTTTGAAATGTGACTTAATTTTGGTCACCAAATAATTAAGACGTCTTGCTTGTTTAGCTGGAATAGAAAGAACGGATACTGAAACTCTATCCTTCAAGGTCAACCTCATTACTACAGTCTTCACAGAGTTGACCGCACCCTTCTACGTAATTCTTTCGTTGTTCAACCGGGCAATCTGTGCAAACACCAGAATTTTCGTTACAAAGCACACAAAGATCGTAATAAATACCACCAACCAAAACAACGAATTTAGGATTCACGCCAACGGGCAGAACTTGGTCTGGCATTGATTTTCCCTACTTCAAAAGTACTGCTGTAATTTTTAACACAAAAACTAGTCTTTGGCAACATTAAAGACAATCCCCATCCCCGACAAAAGAACCGCAATGGCGGTACCACCATAGCTTATAAACGGCAATGGAATTCCAGTCAAAGGAACAAGTCCTGATATGGCAGCTATATTTACAAATGCCTGAGACATTATCCAAATATTTATTCCCATAACGAGCAACGTTCCAAATTTATCAGATGCATTTTTGGCTATCGTAATCAAAAAGAAACACAGCACCCCAAACAGTCCAACAGTAAATGCTGCGCCAATTAAACCTAATTCTTCAGCTATAATTGCAAAAACTGAATCACCTATCACCTCTGGCAAAAATCCTCCCTGTTTTTGAGAACTATTATTATAACCCACGCCAAATAATCCCCCCGAACCAATTGATATTAAAGATTGATTTATCTGATATGATGCTCCTCTTGGATCAGCAGATGGATCCCAAAAGGTTTTTAGTCTTTCAAAACGATAAGGCTCAACAACTATTATGACCGATAGTGCAAAAAATAAAACCAATATTATTCCCGCAAACTGCTTATAACTTGGACCCGCCATGAAATAAACTCCCAAAGAAATAAAAGAAACAATAATTAAAGTTCCTATATCTGGCTGAAGAAATAAAAGCAAGGCCACAAAAGCTAGAATTATCAAAAACGGCATCATTCCATAAGACCATTTTTTACTCCTCTCATCCCTACTCCCAAACCATGCTGCCAAGTATATTATCAACGACAGTTTTAATATTTCAGCTGGCTGGAAAGAAAGAACCCCTAGGTTTATCCAACGAGTTGCTCCTTTCAATCCGTGCCCGAAACCAGGCATAAATATCATTATCATCAATGCCAATGCTCCCACCAAAATAAAAAGTGATATTTTTTTCCAAAATCTATAGTCTATTCGAGAAAGAATAAACATTCCCACAAGTCCAGGTATGACTCCGTATAACAATTGGTGAGTTAGGTAATAATAAGGCGAACCGAATTTTTTCTGACCATCCACAATCCCTGCCGATGACAAAACAACGAGACCAAAAACCGTAAGTATTAAAATTATTACGAGCAATTTTCTGTTCATTTAATCTAATTGTAGTATAAATCAGGGATTAAAAAAACCCCGCCTACAGAGATTCTTGGAGCGGCTAAAGCACGCTCAAGAAACTTCTCCGAGAAAGCGGGGTTAAATTTTTATATCCTGATCTTGTGCCAATTTTCTAAATGGCGGACAAGTGTCAAACAACTCCTCAAAACTTCTCCCAATTCCAGCAACCTTGCTTCCTGAACCATTGGGTTCTATGACAACGAACTTATTACACATTCTTCTCACGCTACTTAGTCGATGAGCAACAATTAAAGCTCCACAATTTCGACTAAGCACTTTTTCAAGACCATCCTGAACCAACCGCTCTGTAGATGAGTCGAGAGAACTTGTTGCTTCATCAATCACCATAAATTTTGGATTTTTCATCGCTGCAGCCAGAATCATCAATCTCTGGTTCTGGCCCCCTGAAAGTTCTATTCCGTTATATCCCAAACGGGTCTCTAATCCATCAGTTAACCTCTCTCCAAAATCTACCTGCAACATTTTCATTTGTTCCCACAAATATTCATCCGTAATCTTTTCAATTTCTGACGAAGGAACGTTATAAAGTGCATTATATTTAATCGTCCCATTAAGTATTTGGGCCTGCTGGGGAATATAGCCCACCAGATTTAGCCAAGAATCGGAACTTATGTCACGTAAATCTATTCCATCAATTCTTATTAAACCTGATGTTGGATCCATATAGCGCAATAAAAGTTTCATGAGCGTGCTCTTGCCCGCTCCGCTTGTACCGATAAGCGCCACCTTTTCCTTTGGCTCAATAGTGAACGATATGTTATTAAGAACCTGTGGCTCACCATTTTTGTTTCTAAATCCGTAAGAAATAGAATCGAACTCAATGCGACACAGTGAATCTTTGGGCAATATGACCGGATTATTTTTTACCTCAATATTTGACGGAATGGCTAGGGCCTCATTTAATATACCCACGGAATGCAAATTGTAGTGAATTTTCCTTTCAATGCTTCCAATCTGCCAAAGATTATCAAGAATCTGAACACTCAACGCAACCAGAGGATAAATATATCCTAAAGATAACTTTCCACTCGATATTTCGTATAAACCATAGACGATACCCAAAATAGCAATGACTGAGCAAATAACTCCCCTAAAAAATGACCACTTAAGATATGATGTCCAAAGCTTTAAATCTAAAGTGATTGCCTCATTATAATGATTCTCTGTACACAACAATTCATGGGACTCCTTGGCATTATTCTTTACTCTTTCAACCTGCCTCCATCTTTCAACTCTATATCTATAAAGAGCTCGCCACAGTTTTTCAATTGGATATCCCTCAACCATAGCTCGATAGTTCAAATATCCGGACATTGATAAGTGAATTATCATCACCAATCCCATTATCAGCATAACAACGCCGTCTATCGGCCACAACAAAACAAAAGGCAGAATCACGGCAAAAACCAAATCAGGCATTTCTATCACCATGTTATGCATCAAGTCTGGAACTCGATCATATCCTTTTTTTATATTATCAGCGTTTAATATTGTATTTTCACTGACATGTAAACCAAGCGGTTTGTCATAAAATTGAGAACTTACCTTCTGGCTTAATCCGCGATGAAAATCGGCAAAGAAATATTCTTGAACGCAATTTTTGGCAAAACTTATCACTCGGCCCATGATTAACAAGAATGTCATAAACACAAATCCCTCAATTAACAAACTTTGATCTTTGTGTTCCGTGACAATGCCTGACAATCCATCAATCATCATCATCACCGAATACGATTTTACAACACCCATTAAACTGCTAATAAAAACGAGAACAATAATCCACTTGCCGAGTTTCTTGCCATTAGAGCTCAAAAAACTTTTCCAAGCCCAAATAAAAATATCTTTGGCCTTCTTGTTTTCGTTTATATAATCCCACACACTGCGGGCTTTTACCTCGAGATCTGGGTCGTCATTAGCCATGCACTCTCCTTGTAAAGGAACGTCAATCAAAAACCTTAACATGCAGTTAATGTCTTGTCAAGTCAGTCTATTAAAAGTCAATCACCTACCTAAAGAGAGGGGGGATTTTACTATCAACAAGAAAGATAATGAGACCAATTATTGCTCCGACGGCAGATATCATCCAAAATCTCATCGTCACTTGAGTTTCATGCCAACCAAGCGCCTCAAAATGATGATGGATTGGAGTAGATATAAATATTTTCTTCCCTCTAAGTTTTTTAGAGGTAAGCTGAATAATTACCGAACCTGATTCAATAATAAAAATAACGCCGATTGGAATCAAAAGAAATGGAGTGTTTGTGAGCATGGCAATAACACCAAGAACCACACCCAATGACATGGAACCAGTATCACCCATAAAAAATCTGGCCGGATAAATATTAAACCAAAGAAACGCAACCAGGGATCCCATTATCGCGGAAATAAATACGACCAAATCCATTCTGCCCTGATCAAACGCAATAACAGCATAGGCACCAAACATGGTTAGAAAAATGCCAGCCGCCAAACCATCAAGCCCATCAGTTTCATTTGCAGAAAAAGCTGTTGCCACAATTGTAAGCATGAAAAATGGTATATACCACCAACCAATAATAAAATCTCCCAAAAACGGAATGTTAACACTGTTAAAACCAAGCTTGAAATAAAACCACCAAGCACCCACGACACCAGCCAAAACATATAGCAATATTCTATAACTCATGTGCAATCCTCCACCCTTAGGACCAACGCGCAAGATGCCCATATAATCATCAAGGGCTCCCAAGAGTGCGGCAAATATCATTACCCCCAAAGGCAACCATGTCTGAGAACGACTAAAAAAGTTCATCGTATTCCAAAACCCACCAAGGAAATATGCTAATGCCCAGAAACCAATAGTTAAAATAGCGACCGTTGCCCATACTATCACACCGCCCATAGTGGGAGTCCCCTCTTTAGCTTGATGTAATTTGGCAGCAATTGGTCCGCCTTCGGTGTGTAAACTCTTAAATGCCGTATCTGTGCGAATTTGTTTTCCCAACTTGTATTTATGCAAAACCTTTGTCCAAACTGGAGTAACCAACAAGGTAACAAAAAAAGCCACAGTGGCTACTATGAATATTCTAACGACATTTAAAACTGAGAAAATTTCAGAATCTAATCCCATCGATATGCTTCTTTTACCCAATCAATTAATTTTTTAGTGTCCTCAAAGCGTGATCGGGAACCAAGTATTATACTAATCAGTTTATCATTTTTATCAGGAATATCCACCACTAATATCATACAGCCCAAAGCACCATCGGTGTATCCTGTTTTACCACCAAATATGTCCGGTATGACTCCCAAAAGTTGATCCGTGTTTTCTACTTTGTGCTCAATTTTACCATCAACAGACTTAACAACGATACTTTTCTCGGTCAAAATATCCCAAATCAAATCGTACTTGATGGCATATCTAACCAACTTAACCAAATCTTCTGCAGTAGAAAAAGCATCGTCATTCAAACCAGCTGGATCAAGAAAACTGGAATCATTCATAAGCAATGATTGAGCTTTCTCGTTCATTTTATCTATAAAATTAATCCCATTACTATTTGCATGCCAAGCTAAAGCATAAGCAGCATCATTAGACGACTCTATCAACATCAACCTCAAAAGATTTTGAATAGTAATTTCTTCACCCAAATACAGGCTTTGTTTTTCATTATCCACCCTTAAAGCTTCCTTCGGAACAACCACCACATCCTTTATGTCAAAATTCTCCAACACCACAACTGCGCTCAAAATTTTAGTCAAAGAAGCAATTGGTAATCTGATCCTGGGATTCTTTGCAAAAAGAAATCTCCCCGATCTTGTGTCGTAAACAAGTCCTGCTTTGGCATCAACCAGAGGCTTACTCGTCTTAGAATCATAAATAGGAAAATAACTTGGCTCAGAAACAGGAAGGAGGTATGCCTGCGAACTATTAAACGCCGGTTCAGCATTGGCAAGATTATTCTTCCTCGAAGAATCCATGACAAAAAGAACATTAACAATGACTAGACCAGCCAACATTACGGCTAAAATGTACAGCTTTGATTGCATGGTGTCTATTTTTCTATCTTTAAGTGCAATTCTTTTAATTGCTTTTTTTCTAACTCCGAAGGACTGCTCATCATAAGATCTCTTGCGTCTCCTGTTTTTGGAAATGAAATAACCTCTCTTATGTTCGGTTCGTTTCTCAATAGAGCAATCAGGCGATCAAATCCCCAAGCGATTCCACCATGAGGTGGCGCTCCATATCCAAGAGCCTCAAGCATATGGCCAAAATTTTCTTTTATTCTTTCTTTTTCAAAACCCATTATTTCAAAGACCGCTTCTAGTGCTTCTGGTTTATGATTCCTAATGCTTCCACCTCCAATTTCCCATCCATTCAACACAACATCATATTGAGTGGTAAGAATATCGGCAATATTTTTCTTAGAAATTAAATCTTCGGCATGCTCAGGTTTCGGAGCTGAAAATGGATTATGAGTAAATGTCCAACCTTCATCAGTCTTTTCAAAAAATGGAAAATCAACAACCCAACAAAACGCCAACAGGTTTGGATTGTCTTTATCTTTCCTTAAATCAGGTCTATCGGAATTGTACTTTTCCATCGCTTCTTTGTAAGACAACCTCGGAAAAGGAATCTCCTGAATTTCTTTTTCTGGATAAATAGTTTTAACCAAATCAATCAGAAGCTTTTCATTTATCTCCATCACATCTTCTCTTTTTACAAAACTCATTTCCAAATCCAACTGAGTAAATTCCGGCTGACGATCTCCTCTTGTATCTTCGTCTCTGAAGCATCTGGCTATCTGAAAATATTTTTCTAAGCCGGCCACCATTAATAATTGCTTGTACTGTTGAGGTGACTGAGGTAAGGCGAAAAAGCTTCCTGGATAAAGACGAGAAGGCACAACATAATCCCTGGCTCCTTCTGGGGTAGATTTTGTAAGTATTGGTGTTTCAACCTCAACGAAATCGTTGTCGCTCAACCAATTACGTATGAAGGTGGCCATCTTGTGTCTGATTATAAGATTTTTTGTCATTCTCTGTCTTCGTAAATCTAAATACCTGTGCTTCATTCGAGATTCTTCTCCTATTTCATATCCATCAGTATCCAAAGGAAATGGCGGTGTCTCCGATTTATTTAAAACTTCCATTTCTTCAGGCTCAATTTCAACCTTGCCGGTTTCTATTTCGACATTAACCATTTTATCTGGACGAGCTTTGACTGTGCCCTTAATACGCAAAACCCACTCTGAGCGGAGTTCTGAAGCGATTGCATAATCTTTACTTGAGGGTGTGAAAACAACCTGAACAATTCCACTTCGATCACGAAGGTCAATAAAAATTAATTTGCCATGATCGCGTCTTGTCGCAACCCAACCATAGAGATTCACAGACTGCCCAACCAAATCTTTAACATTGAAAATATTAGTTCGTTCCATAAACAAATAGTATCACAAAAATTTAGTCAGGCAAATAAAAAACCCCGACCTTTCTTGTGAAAAGCGGGGCAAGCCGGACAAATATCCGATTAAAACCCTCCGAACATTTCCAGACCCATAACTGACAAAAGTACTCCGACAACTATTAACATTCTATAGTTTGAATTTGGTCTAGATCTCCTATTCACTACTCCCCGCCGAAATATTTCCAACCCAAATACGAACAAGGCTAAGCCAAGAAAAGTGGTCATGCCTGCTACGTCCCTTATTTAACCCAATGAACTGGAAATTATTTTATCCAACAATTGCCCCAATGTCAAGCCAACGGCTTGAGCAGATTTTGGAAGAAGAGAGTTGTTTGTTAGCCCAGGAAGAGTGTTTGTTTCAAGAACATAAATTGTCCCGTTTCCATTTTTTAAAATCATGTCTGTTCTTGAATATCCACCACACCCCAAAACCTGATGAGCCCGAATGGCAATGTCTTGAGCTTTTTTAGTTAGAACATCATCAAGAGGAGCTGGTGTAATTTCATTAGAATGTCCTGTTTTATATTTGGCATCATAATTAAAAAACTTATGATTTTTAACTGGAATGATTTCAGTCACAGGTAACGCCGTAACTGGTTGACCATTGAAGTTTTCCAGAACTCCACAAGTCAATTCTCTGCCTCTGATAAATTCTTCAATAAGAACAAACTTGTCCATCTTAAAAGCTTCCGCAACGGCTTTATCTAACTTTGTCATGTCTTCTATTATTTGAACACCGACCGAAGAACCATTGGAACATGGCTTAACTACAACTGGTAACTTAACTACTTTGTTTATGAAAAACTTGAGGTGAGCCATGTAATTCTCCCCTCTTTTTAATTTCATCGTGCGAGGAGTGTTCAGTCCTGCTAACTTAAAAATTTCTCGACTGTGAAATTTATCCATAGCTATCGCCGAGCCGGCAATCCCAGAACCAGTATATTTAATTCCCGCATGCTCTAGTATGCCCTGAACTTTTCCATCTTCACCAAATGTCCCATGGAGGGCATTAAAAACAACATCGTGACCCCTTAATGCTTCTGATTGGCTAGTTAATTTTCCACCCAAAAACCACTTGCCAGTTTTAGATATTTTAACAGCAATGGGTTCGTATTTTGCCTTATCAAGGTTTTCCATCACATTCTTGCCCGTACCCAAGGAAACTTCGCGCTCCGATGATGGACCGCCCATTAAAACAGCTACCCTAATAAGTTTTGGGGACAACTTCTTCATGTTCGCTAGTTAAAAAGATTAGATAAATACTTTAGCACCTCTGCTGATGGAGGCAAAAACCAAAGACCGATTTCAAAAACAATTAATGCTATTATGATTATCTCCAAAAAAGCATTTCTTTTTTCTGCAAGAAACTCCATCAACATTTTTGAAATATCTGAGAGATAATTTGCCTTTTTATCCAAAACATCGAAACGAGCCCTCAAATCGTATTCAGCGTCCATGCGATTATATAATCTTTCAAGTTCTGGTGATTCCCAAATTTCATCCGGCTTATCAAATATAGATAGATGGGAAATAACCGTCTGCTTTACCGATAAAACCCGTCCAATTTGTTTTAACAATTCTTTTTCAGAAAGAAAAGCCTTACCTTTGGTCTTTAAATTTTCAACAATACCTTCGAGCTCTATAAAACTTTTTTCTATATCATCTTCATATCTTTCAAGAGCAACCGACTGGGACAATACGTGAGAAATTATTTTTATCTTTTCCACTCCAAGACTTTCAGAATAAACCTTTTCAAAAGTAACTTTTTCCACACCGCCACCAATCAGAACTTTAGTATCCTCATCATAGGCATAACTTTCTCTTTTGTTTTTTACATAAGTCTGGATTTCTTTTATGAGTTGCGGGCGCAAACGAACAGGGACGTTCCAAAAGGTTAAAGTACCAAACTTGGTCAAAACCACATATTGATCCTTGAGAACCTTCATAACCAAGGGTACATCCCTGTTTAAAAATGAGTACTGCTTTATGCCCTCCTGAACCTTTTTTAAATCAATAGATTCGCCAATATAGATGGTTTCTACTGAGTATTTATCGTATTTGACTTGTTTGGTTTTTATCGGCATACAGAGGAGCTTATACCCTTACTATAGCACTAGGGATAGTTTTTACAAACCCAGTAGTAGAATTTCCAGTTGCGGTAAAACCGCAAAAATATTCTGGAAATTTCACTACTGGGCAAATTAAAAAACAGCGACTAATCGCTGTTTACTTTTTGGGAAATTCGAGCTGTTTTACTTCAACGGGGCCATTTAAAACAAACAATTTGTAGGGGGCATCAAAATCACATTTTCCCTTCTTCTTTTTGGTGCACTGAAAGGTAACAGGAGCAACCCAGCCAATATTAAATTTCTGCAAATTATCTGCGGTTGGCTTAAAGATGATGGACATCTTGCTGTCTATGGTGACAACAAGAACCAGACCCGCTTTTTTATCAACATCTTGTATCCAAGCATTCTCGTGTCCTGCATCATGATAAGATTTCTTGACCTCATTGGTTGGCTGAGGCAAATGTTGCAGAGTTTCAATACTGGCATCAGCTTGGGCTATCAAACGCTCTAATTCCTTGATAAGGCTATCCAAGTCTCCGCTGAGATTTTCTAATTCATCACTACCAAGATTTTCAGTCCCCGTAGCCTGATCATTTGCCTGTTTGTTCAAATAAACACTACCTGAAATTATCATCACAACAACTAAAATAACCAACAACACCTTGCGCCTAGTACTCATTTTGTTCCCCAAATCAAAGAGCGAATTTACAATATTATTCTACAAAAATACTAGATTGTCAACATAAACAAACAACCCACGCGCGTGGGTTGTTTGTTTATAATTAGTGCGCCCGGTTGGAGTCGGACCAACGACCATCTCCTTAAAAGGGAGCTGCTCTACCAACTGAGCTACGGGCGCATATACTCAAAATTACTTTGATAATATACCATGAAAAATTAGCTTTCGCAACAAAAAAATTTATTCCTATTTTAGATGCTACTTACCATCCTCCAAATACTTTTTGATGAGTTTGTGAATTTTTTCAGAATTTTTATATACAATACTCCTGTCTCCAATAACACAAACCCTTACGGCAACATAGTCATCAGCTTCTAATTTCATCGCCTCAAAATACTCCGGATAGGTTTCTTTTAGGGAGAGTATCTTACCGTCATCATGATAAAGTATATCCTCGGGCACAAACCTCCAAGGCGTCGTCATTGGAACAACAACTATTTTGTGTGCTTCCACCCCAATAGCTTGGCCGATTAAATTTTCTAATTTTTCTAGTTTTCCAAAAGATGAATGCTTGAGGAATTTTTCAAAAAACTTTTTATCTTCCCCGATGACTTTAATTTTCTTACCACTTATTCTTTCTTTGGACTGACGATCCTTTAATCTGATAACCAACCCTGTTTTGGGTAAATTTCTTGTTTTAAATGATTGATAAAGAAACTGAAGGACGGGGTCTTTATTTAAATAAATATGGGCTAATAATTCTTGGTCGTTCATTAACCACAACTTACTTGAATCAATTTTTTCAAGTTTAATCCAAACGGCAATCATTTTTTCTAAGAAACGTTGGCTTATCTGTGAGGATTTATGCAAATAAAATTCCTTATACATGTACATATAAAGGCGTTGCATTTGCTTGGCGGATTCAAGAGATTTTTTATCTATTACCAAGTGACCGTCAATAAAACATAAATAATCAAATACACTTTTTACATCTGGTCTTTGACCAAATCCAGTATGATAAACGTCTCGCTCAAGATAATCCAACTTATCCATACCGAGATTTTTGTCCATTACTATTTTGTAAAAATTATTCTTACGCCCAAATAGTGCTTTGATAAATTTTGGATCTCCCCCCGCCTCTTTTATTTCCTTGTCTAACTGACTGATTATTTTAAATCCGTTTTCATCGTGATTTACAGGAGTAAGTTCTTCTATGACATGCGAAAAAGGCCCATGCCCAATATCATGAAGCAATCCGAAAAGAGAAATGTTTTTTGCTTGATATTTAGTAAGAAAACCTTCCCTGACAAGGCGATTGCAAAATATGTATGTCTTACCATAAACACCCAAAGCATGCTCAAAGCGATTGTGGGATGCGCCAGGGAAAACTCCCAAATTAGCCCCCAATTGCAAAATATGCAAAAGTCTCTGAAAAAGAGGGTGGTGAACTATGGGCATAATTTCCCTAATATCTATGCTCTCATTTGGTGGTATCCTGATGTATTTTTTATAGTATTTGTTTGTCATATCTACCGCTAAATTAACACAAATGGTTTAAACCGCAACAGTCGCCCACTTTCAAAACAAAACCGCCTCTTGCGAAGCGGGTTTAGTGTTGTGAATTTTTTAACGACTCCTCTAGTAATTTCTTTAATTCAGTCGTATCAACCTCTTTCCTTTCGTGGTTATTATTCTTGGGTCTTTCTTGAATTTTTCTTCCCTTAAAATCTACAGGGGTTGAACTCAATGCGCTCAAAGACACCTCTGCGGGTTTGTCCTGCTTGTCCCGAGCTTTGTCGAGTGGAGCTTTGTCGATGGGCTTACTCGCCTGAGGTGGTATAGGTGGGGTTTGAGGTATTGGTGGCCTGCTCTGAGTGACAACAGGAGGCCTATCGTCTCTTCGGGGCATTGGTGGCCTATCCTGATAAGGTCTATCATTGTTTCGATTTGCACTGAAAGGTCTTGCCTGAGGGCGATCAAATGATCTGTCGTCTCTTCGGGGCATTGATGGCCTGTCTCCCCTATAGTCTGCCTTCTTTTCTTGTGGAGCAAATCCTGCATGCGCAGGCATGTCTTCAGCAACCGGTCCTGCCCATTCAGCCACTTCTTTTTCTACAATACTCTTCGGTGTTGTATAAGATTCTCTGGAGGCCTTAATTATGGCCTCCCGATTTGAGTTTTCTAATTTTGGAAATCTATCTAAGGTTCCAGCTGAAAATCCTTTTGAGGAAACTCCATTTATCATTAATTTAATATACATACTGCGCTTACCAAGATTTACGATATCATTCATCATGAAATCCGGCTGAAACCATTTTTCTAAAAATTCAGCATCCTCTGCACCAACTCTGAAAGAAACAATGGTGCCCACGTTTCCAAACACCGCATCCATGACCTCCTCTTCCATCTGTTTTATGTATTGGTGAGCCATGACCAAGCTCAAATGATATTTTCTGGCCTCCGAAAGAATGTTGGCAAACGATTCGGTTGCAAAATTTTGAAACTCATCAACATACAAAAAGAAATCTCTTCTATCTGCCTCCGGAATATTAACTCTAGACATTGCCGCCAACTCAATTTTGGTAATAAGAAAAGCTCCTAGTAAGCGTGAAGCATCTTCTCCAATCTTTCCCTTTGAAACATTAACAATTAAAATCTTGCCCTCGTCCATAATTTTCCTGATATCAATCTTTGATTTTTGTTGACCAAGAATATTTCTAATAACATTGTTTGAAGCAAATTGTCCGACTTTATTTTGAATAGCCGCTGTCGCTTCCGTAGCAAACTTGTCTGCATATTTAGCAAATTCATCTACCCAAAAAGCTTTAACAATCGGGTCCTTTACATTGTTAACGATTTTTTTGCGGAAATCTTTACTGGACATCAGACGATTAATAGACAGAAGGGTTGAATCTGGATATTCAAGAAGAGCTAAAATCGTATTATTCAAAATGTATTCCATTCTTCCCGACCACACTTCTGCTCCCCATATCTTTTTAAAAACACCCATCAATCCTGAGGCCACTAAGTGCCTATAATCAAAACCGATCCCCTCCATAACATTAAAAGCGATAGGATTTTCCAAATCAGACGGGTCAAAATAAATTACATCTTTTATTCTGTTCTCTGGTATATAATCGAGTAAATCATCAGCAGTATCGCCGTGTGGATCAATAAAACACATACCCCTTCCGGCCTCAATGTCCTGAATAGCCATGGCCTTTAGAAATTCAGACTTGCCCATTCCGGTCGAACCAACAACATACATGTGTCTTCTGCGATCATCTTGTTTAATGCCAAAACGAACCTTATTATTTCTAAAG
>Ga0209210_1000385_pt1 | contig 47827 bp, 51 predicted proteins | sample RifGroA1_FD_183991 | JGI IMG/M metagenome (GOLD analysis project Ga0209210, IMG submission 183991) | Contaminated groundwater microbial communities from Rifle, Colorado, USA - Rifle Groundwater A1 (SPAdes) (version 2) | ecosystem: Environmental > Aquatic > Deep subsurface > Groundwater >...
CGTAAATTCTAAAATCTAAACCCTAAACTCTAAAAATTAGGATTTAGAAATTAGAGTTTTGAGTTTGAAGCGAAGCGATTTATATGTCTAAACAACTTAAATTTGGAGAAGAAGCCAGAGCATCCTTGCTCAAGGGGATTGATATTGTTGCCAAAGCTGTTGTAACCACACTTGGTCCAAAAGGCAGAAACATTGCTCTCGACAAAAAATGGGGAGCTCCAAACATTGTTCATGACGGAGTCTCAGTTGCCAAAGAAATTGATCTTCCGGATCCATTTGAAAATATGGGTGCCCAACTCGTTAAAGAGGCTGCAAGTAAAACAAATGATAATGCAGGAGATGGAACAACAACTTCAACACTTTTAGCTCAAGTAATGACCGCAAACGGGATGAAGAAAATAAACGGGGGTGCAAATCCAATGATCGTTAAGCGGGGAATGGAAAAGGCGGTTGAAGCGGTAACAGCCGAGCTTAAAAAAATGGCCAAGCCAATTAAAGGCAAGGAAGAGATTACGCAGGTTGCTAGCATTTCCGCCGGGGACGATGAAATCGGGGAAAGAATCGCCGAGGCCTTGGACAAAGTTGGCCGAGACGGAGTTGTAACGGTCGAAGAGGGTAAGGGATTGACAATTGATATTGAATACAAAGAAGGAATGGAATTTGATCGCGGCTATGCTTCCGCATATATGGTTACAAATGCTGAAAAAATGGAAGCTGAAATCGAGGGGGCATACATACTTCTAACCGACAAGAAAATTTCTTCGATTGCCGACCTTCTTCCATTTTTGGAGAAATTTGTAAAAGTAAGTAAAAACTTGGTAATTATTGCTGATGATATTGATGGAGAAGCGTTGGCCACTTTGGTTGTAAATAAACTTAGGGGCACCTTTAACGTTTTAGCAATCAAAGCTCCGGGATTTGGAGATAGAAGGAAGGAACTTCTGGAAGATATTTCGATTTTAACCGGAGGAACTGTAATTAGCGAAGATACGGGCAGGACCTTTGAATCTATTGAAGTAACTGACTTAGGTACTGCCGACAAAGTTTGGGCTGATAAAGATAACGCCAGGATTATTGGCGGAAAAGGTAATAAAAAAATAATTGAAGGTAGAATTACATCAATTAGGAAACAAATCGATGTATCAGATAGCGATTTTGATAAGGAAAAATTTGAAGAGCGGCTTGCCAAGCTTTCCGGCGGCGTTGCGGTAATCAATGTTGGTGCGGCTACAGAAATTGAGCTAAATGACAAAAAAGAAAGAGTAAAAGACGCAGTAGGCGCAACCAAAGCAGCAATTGAAGAAGGAATCGTTCCCGGAGGGGAAACTGCACTTCTAAGAGCAAGAGAGGTTCTAAAAACATTGAAAATCCAAGGGATGGACGATAAACGAAATAAAGATCTACAGTCAGGAAAGGATATTGTTTATTCGGCTTTGGAGCAACCGCTCAGATGGTTGGTGAAGAATGCGGGAGATGACGATGAGTTGGCAGTACAAAAAATTGAATCCTCAAAAGATAAAGACTATGGTTATAATGCCCTAACCGGAGAATTTGGTTCAATGACGAAGATGGGAATCATTGATCCTGTAAAAGTAACCAGAAGCGCACTTCAGAATGCAGCCAGTGTGGCCATGATGGTCCTCACGACAGAAGGTCTAGTAACCGATTTGCCAACGAAAGAAAAGGATACTCCATCTATGCCGCAAGGTGGAATGGGGATGGATTATTGATATTCACACCTCTAAATTCTAAATTGTCTCTTACTCTTCGAATATCTTTGATTTTATTATGATGCTTGATATAAATACTTAAGCTGTTTATTAATTTCCAGAGTGAATACTTTCTTGCGACAGTTATTTTCCAGATATCTTTATTGTTTTTACTACCACTAGGTGCAATATATCCAACGTTTTTCGATATTGATGGTAATGGTGATTCAACTTCATATTTTTGTAGATTTTTCCAAATTTGATTAATAATATTTTTTTGTTGAGTTTGAATTTCCCATACTCCAAAAGATACTTTATTTTTTCTTTTATGAATGTAAAAACTTCCCTCCGCATCGGAATATCCAGCCAAAAATGAGAAGAAATGCTTTTTGTTTCGTGTAATCCATAACGGAATTTTATCTTCTTTTGATAATAAAAAATCAAAACTTCTATTTACTAGACAAACAATTTCGTAAGTTCCTCTTTTAGCCTTTGTAATATACGGGGTTGTGTATGGAGTAAACAATCTTTTTATAAGTTTAGTTTGTGCTGGAATAGTTATTGAACATCTTATTTGCAATACGCTAACACCTTCCATTACATTTAGGTCGCCTAACCTGAATCCAATTAAATAGGCTTTCTCTATTGGGTCACCGGAAAAGTCTTTCTTTTTGTATTTACAAGCCCGGTTTTTATTACCTCTAGACACTAAATTGTAGTTTTTAAATCTTCTTTCGAGCCCACTTTCACTACGATGAACAATATTTGAGATCTTTTTAAGGGAAAGCCGTCTTTCACAATAAAGATGTTCAAAGCCCTTCTTGGTTAATTTGATTGGTTTGGTCAGTCCGATATGGCCTCTGGATTTGATATCAAACTTTTTGAATTTATAAACAATCGCTGAATGCGTGCAACCGAGTTTGTTTGCAATTTGAAATATTGAAAGTCTATCTTTAAAGTAAAGTTTTTTAAGCTCTTTTTTGGAGATGGGGAACAACTCGTAGGCAGGCATAATTAATTATCATCCGAATAAAATACGAAGTCAATACAAACACTAAAGAAATCCGCTAAAATATAAGTATGGCACCCAAGCTTAAAATTGGAACTAATAAGGATTTCGATAAGACGATTTGCCTCAAATTTATAAGCAGGAAAAAGGCTGAGATTGATTTTGGAGCTGGGATAGTAAAAGTACATCCAGAGTTGGAAGATGTTGGTGAAAGAAGTCTGGATGATCAAAAAAGTTTGATAAGTGGATATTTTGATAAGTTTTATGAAAAACATGCAGAAGAAATTGAGAATACGAGAGATAAATTTACTAAAGACTGGAACGGGATTCAGGCCAAGTTTTTTGAAACTTGTAGTAAATACTTTGGCGATATTACGTGGCCTCAGGGTAGATATGTAGGGTTTCTTTCAATAATAAGCTGCAACCCGAGATTTTTGGAGGATAAGACCTTTCAAGTTTACTGGAAGAATAAAAAGGGGTTTGTGCCTGTCGCGGCTCACGAGTTGCTGCACTTTCTTTTTACCATACAATATCGACCAACTTTCCCTTGGTTAACGTGAAAGATGAGGAAATTTGGAAACTTTCGGAAGTTTTTAACATTCTAATTCTTAGACAACCAGATTTTGTTGAAATTACGAGCGACCCGATCCCCGATCAGTACCCGGAACTTATAAGCTTACAGGAGGAACTTGCCCCTATTTGGGATAATACCAAAAACGTCAAAAAGTTTTTACAACAGTCATTAGGATTAAAGGAATCTAAGGGGGTTTAGAGGAATTTAATTAATCTCCTTTAATTTCCTTTACATTTCAAGAATGTGGTGTGGATGAAATGGACTACTAAATTCCTATAAACTCCTTTAAATCCCTTTAAAATCCTTTAAACTTAAATAATGCCCAGTGACATTATTCAAGAACTTGTCGATAAAACTCTTCGAGAACTTTCTCAGGAACAAAAGCCTCAGGAAAGATCGAGGATTTCTAAAACCTCCAACGGCTACATTTTTTTGGTTGCCTGGTCAAACGCAAGCTTGCTGAGGTTTCTAAATAGAAAGTTTACAGACTCTTTACCAAGATCCGAATATAGATTAAAAGCCCAGGCAGACGACTCATGCCGTTCGGTTGTGGCGAATATCGAAGAAGGTTTTGCCAGGCAAACTACATCTGAATATATAAATTTTTTGGGTTACTCACGTGCTAGTTTGATTGAGGAGAAAGGGGACATACAAAGAAGTTTACAAGATGGATTTTTAAAATCTATTCCTGGTTCGAGTTTAAAGGGTTTGAAGATTGATTTAATAGAATGGCACGAAATTTTAAAACAGTCTGTAATTTCCAAATCTAACAGAATTAAAGGAATTTATGGGGATTTAAAGGAGCCTAAAGGTAAAGATGCGGATAATCGACAAATTCCTGTAAAATCCTTTAAGTTCCTTTATTCCCCTGTAGACGATTTGAAAGGAGAAGACCTGACTTACGAAGTATTTATAGAGCTTATTAATAAAACTGACTGGAATATTAGAAAGCTTGTGGAATCTCTAGAGAAAAAACTAAATCAAGATCAAAAGTTTTATCAAGTTGAGAAAATGCGGGTTTATGAGAAATTCAAAAAGTAGTTCCACTAGATTCCCCTAATTTCCTCTAAAGATAACTATCGGGTGGGTGGAATGGACTACTAGTTTTTTCTCTTCAAAAAATTAAAAAGCGATGTTATATCTTTGTAAGCCCAATCTCTAAACTCACTTTCGTTTACTTTTCTTCCTGTGCCAGCTCTTAACATCGCGGATGTGCCCTGTCCCCAAATATACCAAGCGGGGATCGCGACTCCCAAAATAAGATGTTCAATGGCTTCTCCGGCATTTTTTGCTTCCCATCCATTCGCCAAAATTCTGACACTTTCAAAGATCATAAACATTCCAAAAGCCCTCCAGACATGTCTTTCAAGTGTTATTTCTTCTTTTGGCCCTGCCTCTTTCATATTAGCTTTATACTACGTGAGTAGTTATTATTCAATATATGTGGCGAGAAGCGGAAAAATTTCTTCTTAAAGATAAACATATTGCTCCTTTGGTCAAAAAGTGGGGACACTGCACGATTAAGCCCAGACTTCATGCAGACTATTTTCAGGGGCTCGTGGGGGACATTATCGGTCAACAGCTTTCGGGAAGAGTTGCGGATGTGATTGAAGGACGGTTGAAAGCTAAAATCAAGGGAACGTTAACCCCGGAAAAGATTCTAAAGCTTGATGAAAATGAACTCCGAAATTGCGGCATGGCTTGGAGCAAAGTACGCGCAATCAAAGACTTGTCTTTGAGAATTATGAATAATGAATTACGAATTACGGATCTGGATACGCTAAGTGATGAAGAAGTTAGAAAACAACTGATTCAGGTTAAGGGAATTGGGCCCTGGACCGCGGACATGTTTTTGATGTTCAAGCTGGGCCGACCTGATATTTTTCCCGTTGAAGACTTGGGAATTAAAAACGGGTTTGAAAAGGTTACCGGCAAGAAGTTTGATAAAATTAAGTCGACAAAGTTTGCCGAAAAATATTGGAAACCCCATCGAACGGTTGCATCGTGGTATTTATGGAGATCACTCGAGAACAGATAACTTCATGCCTGCCCCGCGAAGCTTTAGCGAAGTGAGGGTATCTCTGGAGGTCATTAGAAAACAGATGATTATCTGGATAAAACCGAAAGCGGGTTAAGCGGGAAGCCGTTTTGGCGGATCTCCAAATGCAAATGTGAGCCGGTGGAACGGCCCGTTGTGCCAACTTGTCCAATCTCGGTATTGGTTGTTGTCATGTCTCCGACTTTTACTTCAATTTTTGATAAATGGGCGTAACGGGATGTTAAACCGTTACCGTGATCGATAAGAATGGTATTTCCGTAACCGTCTCTGGTGTAGTCGGCCTCAACCACTTTTCCGGCTTTAATGGCCTTGATCGAATCCCCGGTTTCTGCCTCGAAATCAATACCCCGATGAAAAAAACTAAAATCTTGATTAATCCTAATGGCCTTAAGGGGATATTGAACAGATATTTGTGTAATAAATGTATTTCGGGTTTGAATCACGGACTCGTCGGGTTGGACATTCACATTTGCAGCTTGAACGTTGCTTTGAGCGGTTGGTAAAAATGAACCTGCTATAACTAACGCGCTCAAGTTTGCAGCGAAAAATTTCTTAGCACTTTTGTGGCTGGAAATATGTCTGACTATTTTTCCAAGCAGGGTTCCGCTTCTGTATTTCCTTCTTATTACAGAAGCCGTAGGCACAAAAGACTCATCCAAAAGAGGTTTTCGCCTCTTGATCAGCTTTAAATGAAGCTGAAGGCGATACTTGGGTAATTCAAGGCTAAATTTTTTCATAGATAGGTAGGCACAAAAAACCCCGCGATTGCGGGGTAAGTCGCTATTCTACTCCATGAAATACTCAAAAGTCAAATCTTGGAGGCCAGAGCGGGAATCGTGTGCAAAACGCGAAGTACACATAAGAGCACTTCGATGACTGATACGGACACGAGTCTGCGAGAGGCCGGAGCGGGAATCGAACCCGCGCGATAGAAGTTTTGCAGACTCCCGCGTTTCCACTTCGCCATCCGGCCAGATGTTTGCATTTTACCATATAAAAATATGTTACACTCGAGGCTGATCAAATGAAAACGTTGAAAGTGGTGGTAGTAATTATTGTTACTTTAGCAATACTCTCCGGTACGGGACTTTTTCTTGCGGATTATTTTAAACCTAAGCCGGCAGGAATAAGGATTGATACAACTCCCACCTCAAGCGTCTACGTCGATAGTCAACTGCTGGGAAGAACTCCACTTCGAAAAACTTTAAAGGCGGGGAACATCAATCTTAGACTTATTCCTGACGGTTCCGCTTCCGGCATGCTTCCTTACGAGACAAAGATTACACTTGAGGGCGGCATTGAGACGGTTATTCGGAGAGAATTCGGGGACTCTGAGGATTTTTCCTCGGGGGATGTTATTTCTTTTCGGAAAAACGCAGAAAAAACAGCAAGCCTTATTGTTATTTCCATGCCGGATAATGCACAGGTTTCATTGAATGGAGTTGCGCGCGGATTTTCGCCGTATAAAAATTCGACAATCTCCCCGGCCGAACATCAAGTAACGGTAAAAGCTCCCGGATATCAGGATAGAACGATGTCTGTTAGTACACTTAATGGATATCAATTGAGTGTTTTTACAAAATTAGCCAAAACCGGGCAAGAAAGCGGTTCAGACTCTCCCTTGCCAATACCAACTTCCACCCCGGCCCCCCAGACTTATGTGGTGATATCAAAAACACCTACCGGGTATTTGAGGATAAGAACACTTCCTGGGACTCTTGGGGAGGAAATTGCACAAGCGAAACCCGGTGAAAAATATTTATATCTTGAAACGGACAGCGCCACAAACTGGTATAAAATTCAGTATGAAGTTTCTCAACCGGGGCTTCCCAACGGAATTACCGGCTGGGTTTCCAATCAATATACCCAAATTTCTACCGTTAGCGGAACACTTCAATAATAATTGCAGTCTCTTTTTTTTAATCTTGACTTTTGCGAATAAACGTATAGACTATGGGTCTGCACATTTACATTAGTGCAAATCCAATTTAGGAGGTGTGTGATGAACTCACATGCTACTGGTCGTGGCTCGGGACAGCCGACCCCTGCCCAGCTTAAGGAATTGTTTGCCCAGATCGAGTCTGGTCGGGTAAACAAAGGTCGTTTGCAGGAATTCCTGCGGGGTTCAACTCAGGCTGTTACGCTCGAAGTTGCGCGGGAAATTGTGGGGAAAAAGAACTTCTTTGGTCCTAAGGAGTGGACTAAGTTCTTCGGCAAGAAATTCCAGCTTGCCAATATCCCCGAAATTCCCCGGAGTAAGAACGAGCTTGAGAACCCTGAAATTAATCAGGAACACTTTCTCTTTCTCCGACCGGACCGCCTGGACGGTAAACCCCTGAATCTGCAGGCCTGGCACGAGATTTACCCTGGTGGAAAACACCCCAAGTTTTACTTGGGCCAGTATCTCAGCCACAAATTTGCGCAGGGCGTCTGTGAGCCTCGATGGCACCTGATGCCTGTTGGCATTGTGAAAGGATCAACCGGTCTTATCTACGATCGTCAGGTTGCAATGCAATGCTTCATTGATGAATACGAGGTTCCAACCACATCTGCTCGTGTTACCGCAAATATCCTCTACTACTTGCTTAACAAGAAGTATCTGGACACAGATTACTGGGCTCGTACCTGTGATTTGAGCGATAGCGGTAACCCTGTCATCGTTCAGGGTGACTCTGACGATGGGCTCGTTGTCCGCCACTGGTACGATGACGCTTACGACCGCATTGGTGTGTCCGCCTCTCGGAACTTACTTTAGGCTTTTTATCCATCCACCCAACATTCTTCCTATTTCATCAAGTTTTTCTTGAAGCATAATATATTTATTGTTGTCAATTGCCTTTACATCTTTTGAAAGCCTTATAAACACCCTTAACATGTTTAGTTTTTTACTTGCTTCTTCCAAGATGTCAGACTTTTCATTTTTAGAAAAACCTATTGCTATGAGAATTTTTTCCAAAACATCCAAAGTTGTATTTTCGACCTTTTGCCAAATGGTATAACGGTCATTTTTAGGAATAGTACTTCTGAGACAATATATCTCCTTGTAAATTTCGTATGTTTGATTGAAAATCGGCGTGTCAAAAGATTCATTCATATTATGAAAATTTATACAAACGTTTTTGAAAAAATAGTTTCTCCGGAGAATCTATTTAATTCCTGGACAAACTTCAAGCATGATAAACGAAAGAGACCAGATGTACAAGAGTTTGAAATTAGCCTTGAACAAAACATTTTCGAGCTTCACAGAGAACTAAAAGCGGGAATTTACAGACACGGACTTTATAAACCCTTTTACATTCATGACCCAAAACAAAGGTTAATACATAAAGCGACAGTCAGGGATAGGGTTGTACATCATGCTATTTACTCTGTTCTAAATCTGATTTTTGAACCGACCTTTATTGCAAACTCGTTCTCCTGCCGAATTGGAAAAGGAACACATAAGGGGGTGGAGGCCTTAAAGAAGATACTAAGGAAAGCAAGTAGAAACAATACTGGAAATTGTTTTGCCTTGAAATGTGATATCAAAAAGTTTTTCGACAGCATTGACCACCCGATTTTATTAGACGTTTTAGCCAAAAGAATTAAAGATGAAAGAGCAATGTCGCTTCTGACTGAAATAGTTGGAAGTTTTTCAAGCGGGTTGCCAATTGGCAATTTAACTTCCCAGCTTTTTGCAAACATATATTTGAGTGGATTTGATCAATTTATGAAACAAGAATTAAGAGTTAAGTACTATGTTCGTTACACAGATGATTTTGTTGTTGTGAGTCGGGATAGAGACTATTTAGAGCATTTGCTGAAACCAGTAAGTAAATTCTTGAATGATAAACTAAGATTGTCACTGCATCCGCAAAAAGTCTTACTAAGAAAATATGGGCAGGGAATCGATTTTTTGGGATATGTTGTTCTTCCAAATCATATAGTGCTAAGAACGAAAACCAAGAGAAGAATTTTTAGAAAACTACAAAAACACCTTGCAGATTATAAAGAAGGCACTTTGTCAGAGGAGATCCTAAATCAAAGCACGGCCTCTTATCTTGGGGTTTTATCTCACTCTAATAGTTTTAAATTATCAAACCGCCTAAATAATTTAATGATATCTAAATAGATCCGGTCATGGAGACGCCGGAGTAAAGTACCCAGAAGACTACAGCCACCCAAAGAGCAACTGTAACAATCAACGAAGGGTCAGTAAGAAGCAGTTTCTCCGGTGCCTCACTTTTTCCCTCAAAAATTAAAGATTCATATCGCATGATCCCAAATATTGTAATGGGTATGGTTAACATTAAAAGTTTATCAACGGTTGTGGTTTTACTTAGCTCCGCCAGTACTAGCCAAAAAGGAAGTGTGGCTTTAGGACTTTCAAAAAAAGTGAAAAGCGCCCAGCTCATCCAAGAAGCGCTACCAAACATTGTTACGAATGAGCTTAAAAGTTCTCTTTTGTAGTTACCCAGGCTTTTTCTGGTCACCCCGTTCACATTTACCGCCAAATTCAGTTCGGCTCTTCTTTTTCCTGATGCCAAAAACAGAGCTACGGAAATTACACAAAGTAAAAACCAAACAGAGAGGTGGGCATTAATAACAAAAGCGCCGGCATAAACTCTCATGATGAACCCGGTTGCGATGATTATAATGTCCAATATTGCGATGTTTTTAAGCCCCAGGCTATAGAAAAGTTGGAGAACAAGGTACGAGATTACCAGTAGGAAGAAAAGAGGGTTAAGTGGAGTGCTAATAAATAAAGCGGCCCCAGCTAAAACAACGGCCTCCGAAAACGCCAGGGAGATCGGTAGCGATCCGGAAGCAATCGGCCTGCCACTTTTAATTGGGTGGAGCCTGTCGCTTTTTATATCCAGGATGTCATTTATAATGTAAGTTGCCGAGGTTGCTAAGCTGAAGGCCAGAAACCCCCACAAAACTTTTATAAGTTGGCCTCTGTCGTCCAGCATTCCCGTCAAAAAAATGGCCGCGAAGAGGGAGAAATTTTTTACCCAATGGATGGGCCTTGCGGCGGTAAACGCAGCGAGAATCAAAGATGGTTTTTCTTTTTGGGTCGGTAGGTTAGCCACAAAATTAGTCCTCCTAAAAACACAGTTACTCCTACCATTGTATATATCTTTGAAGCAGTATTCAAATTAAGTGCCAAGATCCCTAAGATCCCGGTGACAATCCAATAAAACATTGCCACCCGACTTTTGGATAAACCCATATCCAAAAGTCTGTGGTGTAAATGTCCCGTATCTCCCCATACAGGAGATCTTCCAGAAGCTATTCTGCGGACAATTGTATAACCCGTATCGATTAAGGGAACACCGAGAACTACCAGTAAGACTCCAACCTTGGTTGTTGAGAGAATGGAAAGCACACCCAAAAGATATCCGGCCAGGGTGCTTCCACCATAGCCCGGCATTATTTTTTGGGGGAAAATATGCCACGGAAGAAATCCCAGATAGGCTCCAGCCGTTATTGCGGCCAGAATAATAACCGGCCATTGAGTAATATCGGCAGAAAATTTTAAAGAAAGGACGACAATTGTCAGGGCGCTTAGAACCACAACTCCGCTAAGCTGCCCGTCCACCCCCTTAGCTCCCATATTTAGTACATTCATCAAAAAGGTTATCCAAAAAAGGGCAAAAAGATCGGATAATAACCAAATAGTATGTGTGTTACCAAGCAGGGAAAAGATTATTTGAGGGTGACTTAAATCAATGATTCCTCCAAATGGGTTATTGGCAAAAGCTATGCCAATTCCCGCGGCAATTGGTGCTGCTACCGCCAGAAATCCCAAAAAGAGTCTCAAATATGGGTTTAAGCCATACTTATCGTCTAAAAACCCCATAACTGTGATTACGCTTGCACCGATTAGAATTCCGATTAAGTGTTTATCAAACGGAAGAAAAACCAACACGGCGACCGTCAAGGCGGCAAAAATTGGGATACCTCCACCCCTTGGCGTTGGATGAGTGTGAATTACTTTTGGATGAGCACTGAGACTTGGATCATCAATTATTTTCAGTCTTTTTGCAAAGCGAATAACCACGGCAGTCATTCCAAATGAAACTACGATGGAGACCAACAATGGAAGGATAAAAAGATTTAGTAAGTTTTCCATGTTGTTACCAAAATCCAACCAGCAAAACTATTTTTATAATTGTGATTGTTGTAAGAACTGATACAAAAAGCGAGGCAACCGAAAAAATCTTTTTTATAAATTCATCCCTGATATAAGATGCCAAAACAATATTTATTATGGTAATTATGGCAGCAGTAATTGGGGCAATGAGCAGTCCATAAGCTGAAACCAATTGTCCGACACCAACAGGCCTGCCATATAAAAAGGGGACCACCGGTGGGAGATTGCCTTTAACCAATAAAACAGTTAATGCGACAGCAAAATCTAAAGCAAGGGCGGAATAAACATAATTCCTAAGTGGTAGTTTTTTTAACATAAATATCGGCATCCTCGACTTGTTGTATTAATATGTATTTTTCTTTGATAAGTTCATTTAGTTCGAGGTACTGATATTTGGTAGTTAAGATTATAAATTTTGGAGGGTTGGCTTCAATTTGTTTTGCCACCTCACTCTTGCCGGAAAAATCGTTTATGTGATAATCTACAACATATTTAATTGGAGGCAATCTTCGACTCAAGGCATAAACTGCTGCAGAATCCGTGTCCCACATAAACACTCTATCGCTTGCAAAGCTAGAGCTTACAAGAAAGTTAGCAATTTCATAATTTCTGTTTACCGTTGATGCAAAGCTTGAAAAATAGGTAAGTTTGTTGATTTTTCCGGTTGCAAAATTGATAAAACGCAGGTAGTAGGCATACGAAGAATAGTTGTAATATTTGTAATAGACAGGAACAAAGAAGACTAAGGCGAGAGGAAGTACTACCAATGCCTGCTCGAAACTTTTTTCAGTGAAAAACATGGCCATGAAGAAAGAAATGGGCACGGCGGCCTGTATTAAGTAGTGGGGATAGGGGCGCTCCGAAAGGGTTACTGCAAAAAGAGCAAAAAGTGTCCAAAGAGAAAAAAGAACAAAGTTTTTGGATAGTTTCTTTCTGAAAAACCAGAGAATGGCCGATCCGATAAAAACCACAAATGCGCGGGTAAAAAGCGGGGCGTTTCTTATAATGAAAGGTTTTTGAATGTCTCCCGGCCTGAAACTACTAAGATATCCAACGTTTTGCAAGAAAGCAGCCTTAACATACTCGGGAAGCGCTCCCCTGAAAAAGTACCAAACAAACGTTAAAAGTATCGGGAAAATAAACCCGGACAGAAGAAGTAAAGTATCTTTAAACACTTTTTTCCAATTGGTTAACCCCTCGGTTACTAACCAGTAAAAAACAATTATCGGCACATCGAAAAGTGCCGGTGTTTTAAATAACGCCGCAATACCAAAAAGGAATCCGGCAAGGAATATTTTTTTAGAGGTTAATTTTTCATCAAGAAGCAGCAGGAACGCAATGATGCTTGGTCCAATCATAAAGAGTTCGGCGTTAACGGTGTTACCTTCCAAAAGCGGCAGGGTTGTTAGGAGTGCAAAGATAATTGTTGCGACCTTGACTGTTTTTTCCGATTTGAATAGGAGTTTGGCGAGTTTAAAAAAGAAAGTCACTGTTAACAAACTCCAAAACGTCAGGATAACCTTAAACCAAAACAAGTTTCCGGCCGCGGCCGCCATCAGATAAAGAAGCGGGGGTTTATTGTCGTGAATGTCTTTATAAAGAGTTAAACCTTGCCCAACTCCCTGGCCCAAAGTTAAATAAATCATTTCATCTCCGTAATAATAAGGCTCAAAGAAAGAAGGAATTCTGAGAATAAAGACCAAGGCCAAAACTCCAACTACCCAGGCAGGGAGGTGAATTTTGTGAATCCAAGACTTTTTAGGCATGATTTAGTGTATCATAAATTGTAGATAGTTATGGAAAATTCTAGGTCCTTTAAAACCATTGCAAAGAATACATTTTGGTGTATTCGATTAATTTTTAAATTCAACTCTTTAATATTTGTTTTGATTGCAGTTTTACAACTTCTGGCGGCTACGATGCCGTTTGGTCGTGGAAAATTCTTTTCTCTCCTCATTGATTCTCTAATTTCGCCGTCATCAGGGCGAGGTTGGAGTTTTTATCTTGCTTTGTATATTTTGTTTCTTGTTTTGACGTCAATATTTACATTTTTACAGAGTCAGCTAAGCCGAATAATGGATACAAAGCTCCAAGGACAACTCAGAAGTCTTTTTATTGGAAAAGTATCCCAGTTGGATTACAAACATTTAGAAGATAAGGAGACCAGCGGTCTCATATCAAAGGTGGATGAAGAATTCGGATGGAGAATCAGGCAATCGGTCCAGGACATAAGTAATATTTTTGCCAACATAATAAGCCTTCTTGCGGTGACTTTTATAATTTTACCCAAATATCCCGTTATCTGGGTTTTAATCTTTACGGCTCAGGTTCCCCAGTATTTTATTGAAAAGTATTGGGCACAAAAAGACTGGCAGCTTCATGAACAGAACGCCGAAAGAAACAAACTAATGTGGGATCTTAATTATCAATTAAGGCAAAAAAATTATATTGCAGAACTTAAGGTGAACAATGCGATAGATTTCCTTTTCAAAAAATACACAGACGTTTGGAAAATCTTTACCGGACAGCGTGTGGGTTTGAGGCAAAAGCAAATGCCAAGCGAAATAATAATGATAATTTTCTCCGGCATTGTCTATTCTATTTGCCTCTTAATATTGGTTAACGACGTAAGAATCGGCCTCATTACAATTGGACTTTTTACATTTTATTTTCAATCGATTGCCCAGACGTCAGACTACTTTAGGGGTTTGGTGTTTAGCTTTGTAGCGGTTACCGAAAACAGTTATCACATAGGAAATTTTAAGAAAGTTTTAGATTTACAAAACACAATCGTTGGAGGAAAAACTCCGCTTGATCTGTTCGAACCGCCCAAAATTGAATTCAAGAATGTGTGTTTTAAATACCCCAACAGTAAGAATTACGTTTACAAAAACCTAAATTTAACAATTAATCCCAGCGAAGAGATTGCACTTGTTGGAGCAAACGGAGCAGGTAAGAGCACGCTTATTAAACTTCTATGCAATTTTTATGAACCGTCCTCCGGAGAGATATTAATCAACGGAACAAATCTTAAAAACATATTCCTTACCGATTGGTACAAACAGCTTTCATATTTAGCACAGGAGTTTAATAGTTACTCAAATCTCAACCTGAGAGAAAACGTTATTTTGGGCAACCCGGCAATTATCAGCGATGATAGAGTTTACAAATCGCTTGCAAAATCCGACGCATCGTTTATTAAAAAATATCCAAAGGGTTTGGAAACCCAGATGAGCCACCGATATGGAGGGGAAGAGCCCTCCTGGGGGCAGTTGCAAAAAATTGCAATAGCCAGGATCTTCTACCGTAATAGCCCTGTTGTGATAATGGATGAGCCGACAGCATCAATAGATGCTGTATCGGAATATAAAATATTTACGCAGCTTTATAGGGAAATAAAAGACAAAACACTTATAATTGTGTCCCACAGATTTTCGACTGTCAGAAATGCCAAAAGAATAATTGTTATAGATAAAGGTGAAATAGTTGAGCAGGGGACACACGAAGATCTATTGAAAAGTAAGGGGCTTTACGCCAAATCCTTCAATCTCCAAGCCAAAGGCTACAATTAGCTACACCTTTTCAGTAACCCGATACTCAATCTCGCAGTTCACGGCTTTTGAAAAATGTCTATTTTGAGAAACTAAGTGAACTAAGAGATATAGTACAGAGTGATAACTCTACACTTTTTCAGTCACTCTGTACTCTATGTATTTTCCGAGCATGAGGCGCGTGTGAGCATCAAGGCCGGGCAAGGCGCCAAAGATAAGGCCTGCTACCGGCATAAGTACAAACTCAAACGGGACAAGAAGCGCTCTCCAGAAAGGGAATTCTTTGGGCCGTGTCGGTTTATGTTTACTATCAACAACAAGCATTACTATTAAGAAAATAAGAGAAATTGTCAGAACAAACGAAGAAAGTCTGGGAACAGAATAACCAAGAGCTGTTCTTCCAAATGCAGGATTAAGCAAAGTCGGAATTGTGAGTCCAAGGGTGATGATAAACCAGTTAACGGGCCAAAGGAAATGGGCCCAAATCACATGTAAAAGTCTCATTGTTTTATCCCAAAAAGGAACATCAGGTGTTAATAAATAATTTTTGATAATCCAGGGATCATCACTTACTCCCCATGCCCACCTTTGAATCTGTTGATATTGACTGTTAATTGTTTTCCAAAAAGTGGTAGATTGAACAGCATCCGCAAGAAGCGGAAGGTAAATTGGTTCAACCTCAACTTCACCTCCACACTTATAATATGCTTTAAAAAATATTCCCCAATCTTCCGGTATTTTATCCGCATCCCAATAATCAACTTCATGTAGGAGTTTGAATGAGAGTGAATAATGACCGGGGCCAATGATAAGCCTGTCTTTTCTGGAAAGTTGAGACAAATTCCATACAGACATTAAACTATTTAACACTCTTACTATTGCCGGAACGTGCCATATATTATTGTAGAAAAGTATGGCTGGTTGCCAAAAATATCTGTATCTTTTGGGATTGTCCAGGAATTTGTAGGTTAGCGAGGAGAAATATTTAGGATAAAACGTATGATCGGCATCACTACTGGTTACCGTGACATAATTAATATCAATTTTCCTCCCGTCAATATAGTTTTTCTTTATCCAAATTGCAGCATACCTTTCGTTTGAAGCTTTTCCTACAACCTCTCCTGAAGTTAATTTGTGTACAGAAATAAACAGATTTTTAAAAACATTTTTGTATTTATCCTTTAATATTTTAGATTTAATGTTTCTATCCTCTTCCGATTCTTTTTCCTCCATAGCTAAGATGATGGTAATTTGTTTTGTTGGAAAATCTTGTCGTGCCAGTGAATCAAAAGTCCTCTCTAATATATGGATTGGTTCTTTATAGGTTGGAACTATTATTACATGCTCAACTTTTTGCCAGTCAGGGAAGTCTTTGACGTCCCCCATCCAGTCGTAGATTTTAGCCGCTTGGATTCGGGTATGCGAAACAACAGAACTAATCGCTATTTGAAAAGACTGGAAAAACCAATAAATATTGAAAAACAAAACAAAATAGGCTACAGATACCGGAAAGACAAAAATTCCCCAGTAGGGGAGGAGAATTAGGTTCCAGGATACAAACCCGGGTAAAATTTCCAACGCCCTTAAGATGCCCTTCTCGTGTTTGGTTATAAGCTTCCGCAAGCTAAAGCTTGTGGGTCTTGTCATTTCATCACTTCGTTCTGAAAAGTTAAAATTTCTCATGTTTGTTATATTTTACTCCAAGTGGGCATTATCTAGCGAAGCTGTTAGCGTAAACGGGGAAATAACGGGGCTTCTGCTTTAATTTTCGGTCCTTTAAATTGTTTCTCAATTTTATTGGCGGTTTCCGGGAGAAATGGTAAAAGATTAAAGGAAAGCATTCTAATCTTCTTGACGGTTCTCTCCAAAAATTCTTTAAGTTCGACCTCTTTCAATTTCCAGGGTTCAACCTTATTAATTTCTTGATCAAGTGCAGAAATGTATTTTTCAAAAATTGTTTTTATTGCCTCATCGAATCTAAATTTTTCGATAAACCCGGCAACTTGTTTATCAATACTTACATGATATATATCATGTAAGTGAAACTCAGACTTTTCGCAAAGTTTGGCAATACGAGACACTAGGTTTCCTAAACCGTTTGCAAGCTCTCCGTTATATGTTTTTTTAAACTTCTCTATTGAAAAATCTGAATCGTCGTATGGATTAACTTTTGCTAAAAGGTAATAACGGAGGGCGTCTGTTCCATATTTCTTGGCAAATTCAATTGGATTTATGGTATTACCCAAGCTTTTACTTATTTTTTGGCCATTAAGAGTAAGAAAGCCATGAATAAAAATTTGTTTAGATGTGGGGAGTCCTGCAGACATTAACATCGCTTGCCAAATTGCAGACTGTTGTCGCAAATTATCTTTTCCTGCGACCTGAACCCCCGGCCAAAAATCTTTAAAATTCTTATCATCTTCTGGCCAGCCGAGCGTAGAAATGTAGTTTATAAGAGCGTCAAACCAAACAAACATTACTTGGCTAACGTCGTTTGGAACGGGAATTCCCCACGGCATCTTACTTTTAAGGCGAGAAACGCTAAAATCTTGAAGCCCACTCTCTACAAAAGATTTTATCTCATTAAATTTACCTTCTGGAATCACAAAGTCGGGATTTTTCTTATAAAACTCAAGAAGCGGTTTTTGATATTTGGAAAATTTAAAGAAATAGTTTTCTTCCTCTATTGTTTCAACGGAAAGCTTGGGATGGAGGAGGCATTTTCCGTCTTCTAGTTCCGAATCCGTTTTTTCCAATTCACAACCCACGCAATATTTGGTTTTATAGAGCTTTTTATAAATATCACCGTTTTTGAGGCATAACCTCCAAAATTCTTGCGCGGCTTTTTCGTGCACAAGGTCAGTTGTTCTAATAAAGTTTGTATAGCTCAGGTTTAATGCTTTCTTTAACTTATTGAATTTGGCGGCATACTCATCACAATATTCCTGCGGATCTTTTCTCTCCTCGAGGGCCCGTTTGTAGATTTTTTGGCCATGCTCGTCCGTTCCGAAATTGAAGATGACGTCTTCTTTAAGGATTTCTTTGTGAAACCGAGCAATAACGTCAGCCTGGATAATTTCCAGGGCAAAACCCACATGCGGGTCTGAGTTCACGTAGGGCAGAGTTGTAGTAATGTAGAATTTTTTGTTCATATGCGTATTATAGCCTGAAGTTGTCTAAGTAACCAATTAACTAAGTAACTATTTAACTACCTTTTTGATTCTCTCCGCCCAAACATTTGCCCATTCTTCGGCCTCGATTTTTTTGAGAGCGAGCTTGACCCCTTCTTTATTCAATGATTTTTGACCCTCGGAGATTTCTTTCGGGGTAGCCAGCAGATTCCTTTTAATGTTTTCTTTGTCCCTACCTTTCTTAAGCCAATAAGCAATAGAAATTCTTTTAACATATTTTTCGAGTTCTTTGCTATCGAAAAAATCAATCAGGAAAGTTTCAATTTCCCTCGGACCTTTTAGGTCATCAATCATCTGAGAGAAAGTTCGAAGTAGCTGGCGTTTTAGGGAAGAATTCATGTACGCGCCCAATATATCTCGATACAGACCGCTATTGCAACTATCAAAAGAAGATTAAGGATATTGCCAACGCCGAGATAAGCAAGAATAAAAAAAAATGCAATAGCAACCGATCCGACTAAACCTCTCCGCCCATCTGCAAAAACCAGAGAAAATGTAAACAAAAGACAAGAAAAGATCAAGACAAAAAAGAGAGGAACTGCAGCAAAGGTATCAGGGTCGATAAAATAAATTAAACCGCCTAGAAACAGCCAGAGAAAGATTGTGATCAAAAGAGTGGGGAGGAAGTTTTTTCTTTTTAGAACTTGCTGTTTTCTCAATTCTCTTTTCATACTCTATGACGCCTCCGTCGACATATCCGCGTTCAATTCATCCCAGAGCTAGCTCTGGTGTTCTTGAATGCTGATATAATAGGACGATGGATCCGACGATTGTCTTAATTATAGTATTAGCGGCTCTGGTTTTGCTTGTCATTTTTCTTAACAAAAAATTATCCGATTTGAAAGAATCCCAAAAGCCTTCCGATGAGCTTTTGGAAATAATTAAGACCCTCCAAAGCGGGTCGCGGGAGGACAGGCGGGACCTTTTAACCTCATTGCAAAAAAATACACAAGCTGTTAATGAGCGTTTGGATAACGCCGCGCGTGTAATTTCTCAGGTTCAGCGTAACTTGGGAGAAATGAGTGAAATTGGTAAGGGAATAAGAACGCTTCAGGATTTTTTGCAGTCGCCAAAGCTTCGGGGAGGATTGGGAGAAGAAGTCCTAAAAGAAATGATAGGTCAAACTTTTCCCAAAAATGCTTTTCATTTGCAATATCCGTTCAAAAGTGGAGTTAAGGTAGACGCGGTTCTCAAAACCGACGCGGGCCTTCTTTGCATTGACTCAAAATTCCCAATGGAAAACTTTAACTTGATGATAAAAGGGGAAACAGAAGCTCAAAGGGCGACGGGAAAGAAACAATTAACCCAAGATGTTAAAAAACACATAGACGACATAAGTCGAAAGTATATACTTCCGGAAGAGGGGACAATGGATTTTGCCTTGATGTATATTCCAAGTGAGGCGGTTTATTATGAAGTAGTTAATATTCCGGAACTTTCAACTCTGGCAAGACGTATGAGAGTTTATCCGGTTTCTCCAAATACCCTGTACGCGCATTTACAGGTTCTCCTCCTGTCTTTTGAAGGTAAAGACTTGGAATTAAAATCAAAAGAAGTTTTTAGGATTTTGCGGGCCATCCAAAAAGATTATGGTAAAGTGGAGGAAAACTTGAGCACTTTGCAGAAACACTTAAACAATGCTTACAACATGATGAGCAATGTATTTACAAGTTTTACCCAATTGGGGCAAAAAATCAGCTCAACCCAAAAAATAAGTGGGGGAGTGAAAAAGGAATTAGAATGAGCCATGGACGAATTAATTCTTGTTTATACAACTTGGGAGTCGGAGGAACACGCCAAAAAAGCAGGTAAATATTTATCCGGAAATGATTCCGATATTCTGGTGGCCACCTAAAGAAAATAAATTGGATGGATCAAAAGAGGTTGTAATGATAGTCAAAACTTTAAAAAGAAAGTATGAGGAATTAGAAAAAGAAATTTATAAAATTCACACTTACGACACACCTTGTATTATTGCCATTCCAACTTATAAAGTTAATAAAGATTATTATGATTGGATAAAGGGGGAGATAGAAATGGGAGAGGGTAAAAAATAGCTTTCTTCGTGTTACAATCTGATCGTGGTAAAAGACGTCTCCAATTTAAAATTAAACAAAGAACAAATCGAGGCGATTAAATTTGGTACTGGGCCGCTACTCATTATCGCTGGTGCCGGAACCGGGAAGACGACGGTTATAACCGAAAGAATTAAATACCTCATCTTCTCAAAGAAGGCAGAGCCCTCGGAGATTTTGGCGCTTACTTTTACGGAAAAAGCCGCGCGCGAAATGGAGGAGAGGGTGGATGTCGCCATGCCATACGGATACACACAAATGTGGATTATGACCTTCCACTCGTTTTGCGACAAGATACTTCGACGCGAGGCTCTTCACATAGGCCTCGACCCCCGGTATAAATTGATGACAGAGGCCGAATCGGTTCAACTTCTTAGAAATAATCTTTTTAAACTGGATCTTAACTATTTCCGTCCACTCGGAAATCCGAATAAGTTTTTAAGTGGAATGCTGCAACATTTTTCGCGTCTCCAAGATGAAGATGTTTCGCCAAAAGACTATTTAAAATGGATTAAAAAAAGTGATTCAGATTTTGAAAAGTGGCAAGAGTTGGCTAAAGCTTATAAAGTCTATGACGAGATAAAAGTCAAAGAAAATGTCATGGACTTTGGCGATATTATTGTCAAAACTCTAAAACTATTTCGTGACAGACCCAATATTTTAAAAGAATATCAAAAACAGTTTAAATATTTACTGGTGGATGAATTTCAAGACACTAATTTTGCTCAGAATGAATTGGTAAAACTTCTGGTTGGGAAAACAGGAAACATTACCGTGGTAGGAGATGACGATCAAAGTATTTACAAGTTTAGAGGGGCCGCGGTAAGTAATATCGTTCAATTCAGAAAAAGCTTTTCCAAAACAAAAATTGTTGTTCTCACAAAAAACTACAGAAGTACGCAAGAAATTCTCGACAGAAGCTATGATTTAATTCAACACAATAATCCGGACAGGTTGGAAGTTGTAGAAAACGTCAACAAAAAGTTGACGGCAGAAAAAATAGACCCCACTTCGCCAAAGGCTTCGCGGGGCGAAGCAATAGAATTTATTCATGCCGATAGGGTCGAGAATGAGGCAGACCTTATTGCCAAGAAAATTTCCGAACTAATTAACCAATCAACTAATCAACCAATTAACTACAAGGATGTAGCTATCCTTGTTAGGGCGAACAATCATTCTGAACCGATCGGGAGGGCGCTGTCCCGTCATGGTATTCCTTATCAGTTTTTGGGTCCTGGGAGGCTTTTTAAACAACCGGAAATAGTGGACCTTATTTCCTATCTTAAAGTTCTTTATAATTTTACCGACTCGGTAGCTTTTTATCGACTTCTTTCAATTGACCATTTTAGAATAACCGGCAGGGAACTCGCGGAACTGGGGAATTATGCAAGAAAGAATAATCTTTCTCTTTTTGAATCAGCCGAGAAAATCGGCGGTGAGAGTATAAAAAATATACTCGAAATCATTAAAAAACACCTTGATTTAGTCAAAAAGAATACTGCAGGACAGCTATTATATTACTTTCTTGAAGAGACTGGCCTTCTTCAAAAACTTTTATCCCCGGAATCCGCAGAGGCAGAAAAGCGTGCCAAAAACATATCTAAGCTTTTTGACAAATTAAAAAGCTACGAGGCAGATCATGAAGATTCAAGTGTCACTGCAGTAGTTGATTGGCTGGACCTTTCAATGGAGCTGGGAGAATCTCCACTTGCAACAAACGAGGACTGGACGGAAATTAACGCCGTGAATATTTTAACCGTGCATTCTGCAAAAGGACTCGAGTTTCCTGTCGTATTCATAGTTAATTTGGTGGGGCAGAGATTTCCGACAAACGAAAGACGTGAACAAATTCCAATCCCCGATGAATTAATCAAGGAAGTTTTGCCGGTGGGGGATTATCATTTGGAAGAAGAACGTAGACTTTTCTATGTTGGCATGACGCGGGCCAAAGAAAGATTGTTTTTAACTGCAGCTGATTATTATGGAGAAGGAAAGAGAGAGAAAAAGTTGTCACCGTTTATTTTTGAAGCGTTAGGAGAAAAATCAGTGGCTAGTGAAAAGTGGCTAGTGGCTAGTGAGCAATTGAGTCTCTTGGATTATAAACCACACGAACCACCAGTCACGAGTCACAAGCCACCTCTTCAAATTGATTACCTTTCCTATTCCCAAATCGAAACATTCCAGACTTGCCCCATGCATTACAAACTAAAATATATTTATAAAGTTCCAACCCCTCCATCGGCATCGCAAAGTTTTGGGACTGCAATGCACGCCACATTTAAAAACTTCTTTGAAGAAGTTGGGAGAAGAACTAAACCATCTGACAAGTTACTTTACAATTTACTTGAAAAGAATTGGATTAAAGAAGGTTATAAAACCAAATCTCATGAATCAGAGTTTTTCAAAAAAGGAAAGCTATATTTATCAGGTTTTTTGAAAAATGGATTTAACCCAAAAATTTTACCCGTAGCTTTGGAGCAACCCTTCACTGTGCCACTAACCACAAATCACCAATCACCAGCCACACAACCCTTAAAGATCGGTGGAAAAATAGATAGAGTGGATGTTTTACCTGACGGAACAATCGAAATTATTGATTACAAAACGGGAGCAAACTTGCCTTTACAGAAGGATGTTGATAAGAATTTACAGCTTTCTTTCTACGCACTTGCTGCAAGTAAAATTCCAACAGAACCATTTGACAAAGTTCCCGAAAAGATTAAGTTATCGTTATATTATTTGGATCAACAGCAAAAACTTTCAACAACTCGAACCGTCAAGGATTTAGAAAAAGCGAGGGAAGAAATTTTTAAGGTGAGAGATGAGATAGAGAAGTCTGATTTTAAATGCAGTGGGCACATGTTTTGCCAAATGGGCTGTGAGTTCTCACTATTTTGTAAATCTGAGGGATAACTAAACTTAGCCTAGATTAGTGGGTTCTGGTCGGTCAATTTGTAATACACCACACTCGTCAGTTATCAGGCATTTTCTTCCTTCGTCCTCGGGGTTTACAAGCACGGTAAAATCGACATTTTCTTGAGAAACTACCCATCCAAGTTCGACGAGTTCAGCCACCTCGCGGGATAAAACAAATTCCTTTATTCTTTCCATGTGGGTAATTCTAACCGATCTTTAATGATAAATCAAAAATTCCCAAACTTCCTTTAACCGGAATTGGTGGGGTAATCAAGCGGAGGCTGCGGAGAAACCAGGCCTTTGCCCTCGGGTAAACTTTTATGCAGGCCTGCTTTTCGTGACCTTTTGTCATTGGTTTAATGTCATAAAGCTCAACAAGACAAAGCGCTTTTCCATATGGCTCAATTTTTGGATTTTGCGAAGAACAAATTACCAAATCTCCCCGATATTTTGTTGCCCACTTGCGGGTTTCGATAGTCTTTTTGCCGGAAGCAACAAGATTGGCCCAAGGTTGTTTTAGAGAAATGGCTTTGTAAATCATACTGGTAATCGGAATTTAGTATAACAGCCCGGATATTCAATCCCACGGCCCCCAAATGAGCGCTTGAAGTGAGAAAAACCAAGCCAGCTTTTATTGGGGAAGCGGGGATTATAAATTCCTTCAAAGTCAAAAACTTTACAACCCATCTTCTTGGCCCATAGTAAACCTTTCCAGAGGAGAGAGTATTGGGATAGGGAGGTACGTCCTTCATCATTTGTAAATGCATACCAGTAATATGCAACATCTTTAGTTCTTAGGAAAATTGCACCAGAGATAACTTGTGGTGAGCTTGTCGAACCATTGTGCGACGCAAGGAATACGGAATAATTATGGGGAAAACTTCTGCATAAATTCAAAAGCTGCTGTTCACTTGGCACATAGCGCGTAAATTTAACAGATTTTTTCCATGATTCCCGCCAGGTTTTTATATCAGATAAAGTTGAGTATTCATGAATCGTTACATCACTCCCCTTCGACTCACTTCGTTCGCTCAGGGCCATGGCCCTCTTTATTGAGTATTTGCAGTCTTTTGTAAAATTTGTGTAGATTCTCTTTTTTGTTTGTGTTAAGTCAATTTGAAGCGTTTTGCTGGGCAAATATGGACTTCTGGTAATTTTAAATCCATTATGTAATAATAAATTATGAGTAACGGAGCTATCGATGAGGGCTAAATCAGGTTCGATAATAATCTGAAAAACGCGGTATTTTCGGCACAGCCTATCGATTGTGTTAAAATCTATCTTCTCCGGCCTTTGAAGCTTCAAAACCGACCCGATTAATGGAAATTTTTTGATGAAGTAGTTTATTTCCCTGATCCTTTTTACAAACCAACCCTCTCGTCGTAAATATTCTGCGTACTGAAGTGACTGACGAATATCCATCATTTAAAATCTGTGTTTTGAAAGACCGAGACGCGCGGCGAGTTTAAGGGTAGGCCAGCGGATTTTTTCGGCCAATCTATAAATTGTATAAAGTGGTTTGTTTATTACTAAATCCCAAGTTCCCAAAAATTCAATAACTTTTGGATTATAGCCTTCTTTAAATTTTGTAAATCCTTTTCCCTCTTCCCTTCCCCAAAGGTCAAATGTGGTTAAACCCAGTTTTTTGCCAAACTTTATTGCCTCCCACATCATTAAATTGTTGGCCATAACATTTTTACCGGTCTTACCGGCCAAGCTTTGCTTATATTTTTCGGTACTGGCGCCATAGGGATAATACAAAAAATCTTTCCAGGAAAATAAAATCCAGGTGGTTATGATATTGCCCTTATAGGTAGCGGTCAATAGGTGGGCAATAGGTGATTGGTGATTAGTGATTGGTGATTGGTGCAAAAATTTCCACATGAGGCGGTGATATTTTTCCGTGTGGGCGTAGAAACCCTGCCTGTGTACCGTTTCTGCCGTTAGTTCCAAATATCTTTCGAAAGTTTTATCTGAGTTGTCTTCTTTTATTGTTACTCCGTTTCTCTCTGCAAGTCTGATGTTGTAACGGGTTTTGCCGGAAAAACTTTTCATCAGCTCTTCTTCGGATGGGGTCAAATCAATTTGGAATGTGGTTGGAGTGAATACCGTTTTACCTTCAACTGCCCCATTTTGTTTTAATAATTTGATTAATTTGGATTTGATTGAAAATTGAGAATTGGTAATTGGTAATTCTGACCCAAAATTGGGTTCTAACTTTATGAAGATTAGATTGTTTTGTTTTCCGATCCTTTTTAGATCTTCCAACATTTCTTTTGTTGGGACAGGACCCTTTTCCATGACCCCGATCATGTAGGAAGTTAAAGGAATCTTATGGGTAGTTATGATTCCGTATTTTGTAGACAGAACCTCATTCCCCCACTTGCGTCTAAACTCCGCCCAATAGGAAGTTTGTAGAGGGTGGGTTGCGATTTTGTTCAAATTAGTCATGGTCTAAGTATTTCTCAATAATATCATCGAAAGTTTCTTCTGTGTCCTCCATAACCTTGGTGAAGGAGGGTGATTCCCCACGCATATTCTCAAGCAAGTTTTCAGATATGTCCATTATAAACCTTGAAGGAGGGTTACTTAATTTCTCGCCGAAATACAAACGGGAACTGGCATAGGTTAGATAAAGAATTTCTTTGGCGCGGGTAATACCTACATAGGCAAGGCGTCTCTCCTCTTCCAGTTGATTTGTGTCCATTAAACTTCGGGAATGAGGAAAAAGGCCTTCTTCCATTCCTATGATAAAAACAGTTGGGAATTCAAGACCCTTTGCCGCATGAAGAGTCATAAGCGTGACAGAATCGCGCGGTGATTGATGATTGGTGATTGGTGAACGGTCAGAATTCTGAGAGGCTTCGACAAGTGCGACATTTTCCAAAAAATCGTTTATATTGGGAAATTCTGTGGCAACAGAACGAAGCTCCTTGATATTCTCAAGCCGAGCTAAATTCTCCTCGGATTCCTTTTGAAAAAGTGCTAGATAATCAGTTTTTTGGATTACCCCGTCCAAGATATCGAGTGTTGTCATTCCATCGATTGCGGATATTTCTTTCAGTTTTTCAAAGCGTTTGATTCCAACCTTTTCAACTCTTTTTCTGGAAACCGAATCCTTTGGATTTACTAAATATTTAATCATTGAGATAACATCTTTAATTTCTTTTCTGTCATAAAACCTGACCCCGCCAACTAACACATAAGGAATACCTGCGTGCAAGAAAGCTTCCTCGAGAACACGGGATTGAGCGTTTGTTCTATACAAAACTGCAATATTACTATATGTGACTGGTGACTGGTGATTAGTGATTAGTGATTGAATTTCGGAGACGACAAAATCTGCTTCATTAAAACCGTTTCTGGCGGCATAAAGTTTTATTTTGGCCCCGGCCGTTTTCTCCGTCCACAATTTTAAAATCGGATGACTGGTATTTTTGGAAATAACCAAGTTGGCGGCATCTAAAATATTTTGAGTTGAGCGATAATTCTGCTCCAAATTAACAACTTTTATATCAGGATAATCTCGGATCAGATTATTAATATTCCGAAAGTCTGCCCCGCGCCAGGAATAAATGGATTGAGAAGCATCCCCCACCGCTGTGAGATTTTTTCTTTTGCCAACCAAGAGGCGGGTTAGGGAATATTGAATTTTATTTGTGTCCTGCCATTCATCGACAAAAATGTGAGTTAGTTTCCTTTGCCATTTTTCCAATACGTCTGAAGATTCTTTATAAAGTTTTACAGTTTTAATTAGCAAGTCATCAAAGTCAAGTGCGCCGATCTCTTTAAGCATTTTTTCGTACTTCTCATAAACTTTGGCAACAACCTCTTGCCATTCCCCTCGGACAAAATCTTTATATTCCTCGGGTGTCAGCATCTGATTTTTGGCGTCGCTTATACCATTTAATATTGAGGAGGGATTATATTGATCAGTCGATAAATTTATACTCTCAAGTATTTGTTTTACTGCATCCTTCTGATCCTGTTCGTCGTAAATAATGAAGTTTTGAGGAATTCCAATGTGTTCCCCATCAATTCTTAGTACCTTTGCACAAAAAGAGTGGTAAGTTGCCGCTAGCGGCAACTGGTTGATTGGTTGATTGGTTAATTGGTTAATTAGATTTGTGATTCGGCTTTTCATTTCAGAAGCGGCCTTGTTAGTGAAGGTAAGAAGAAGGGCGTTTTCAGGTAGTATTAAGCCTTGAGCAATAAAATAAGCTACACGGTGGGTCAAAACTTTGGTTTTTCCGCTGCCTGCGCCGGCGAGTACCAAAAGCGGACCATTCGTATAAGTTACGGCCTGTTTTTGTTCTTTATTTAAACCAGCTATACTAGAATCTGCCATGACTGATGATATCACGAAGAAGAAAAACCCTCTCCTTATTATCCTTCTCGTCCTTTTGGGGATTTTGACACTGATTGTTTTTAAAGTCCAAAGAAACATCGGTATTGGCAACGCAATCGTCATCGCATCAAATTTCATAACTGCTCCGGTGAATAAACTTAATTCTCAAAATGGTCGAACCAATATTTTAGTAATGGGAAAGGCTGGCGGTAGCCACGAAGGACCCGATCTGACCGACACAATGCTTCTTATCTCCGTTGGACTTAATAAACCGAATATAACCATAGTTTCTCTTCCGCGGGACCTTTGGATTCCTGAAATTCGTGCAAAGATAAACTCGGCATACTACTGGGGTAAAAACGGCTCCCCTTATCTAGATGTTTCTGAAATGGGTGGAGGCATCTCTTTTTCGAAAATTATTGCTGGGGAAGTTGTGGGACAAACAATCCAGTATGGAGTGATAATCGATTTTTCAGCCTTTAAAGATGTTGTTGACGCTCTCGGAGGCATTCGGGTTGATGTTTCCCAGAGTTTTACCGATAATCTTTACCCCATCGCCGGACGCGAGAATGATACTTGTGGAGGGGACGCGACCTTCGCCTGCCGTTATCGAACCGTTACGTTTGACGCAGGATCTCAAATAATGAACGGTGACACGGCATTAATTTTTGTTCGTTCCCGCCACGCGGAAGGTGACGAAGGTACAGATACTGCCCGGGAAGCCAGACAACAAAAGGTAATTGAGGCAATAAAGAAAAAAATAACAAGCCCCTTGGTTTTTCTTTCCCCCAAGGTTGAGTTGGCAATGATTAGGGTTTTAAAGAAATATGTTGAGACGGATATAGATAGTACGTCCGCTGCAATCATTGCCCGGAAGGTTATTAACGGAAGTAAATCAATAAATCAGTTTTTGATTCCCCAGGAACTTTTGTTTAATCCCCCGATTTCAAAAATTTACGACAACCAATATGTCTTTATCCCCAAGGCCGGAAACGGAAAATGGGTGGAAATTCAAAAATGGGTTTCTAAAGTTTTAACGTTTAACTAAAAAGCCCACTGTCCCCTGGTAAAAAGTATGGCCAGGCAAAAAAGAAGTGCAACTGATGTAAACCTCCAAATTATTTTGAAAAGAGATTTCTTTTCGGCAAGGGCAATTAATACAAAGAATGGAGGAATCGAGAGCAAGTATCTGGGAGTACTTAAAATAAAACTGGTAGAGGAAAAAAGAATAATGCTTAAGGTGTAGTAAACGGCCCAGGACCTCCTTAAAAACTTAAAGGCAAAAGGAATCAGAATCCATGCTAGAGTGATTGTAATAGCTTCCGCCCAACCAACCAAGACAACGAAATTATTGAGCCCCCCTGAAAAAGCAATTCTCCAAGAATCCCGCACTGATAAAAAGGGAGAGAGGAAGTGTTTTTGCCAGTGTACGGCTAGAATTTTTTGAAATGCGAAATAGTCCCCATATATATTTTTGTTTAAGTAAAGATAGCTAAGTACCGCAAATATTGAAGGAATTACAATTATTGGAATAGTTTTCCACCTGCGGTTTTTTGAAAAGTACCACTCAATCAGTATTGCCGGAACGAGAAGTAGTCCAAAAGGGCGGGATACGCACCCGAGTCCCGTAAGAATCCCGGCCAAAATCCAATTCCCTTTTCTTGCCGAGTATAAAGAGGCGCTAAAAAGTAGGAGAAACAGAGATTCAGTATATGGGGCGTTAAAGAAATAGGCGGTTGGAAAGATTGCCATGACAATAACTGAGGTTTTCGCGATTTTCTCTCCGTAATCGATTTCTACCAGTTTATAGAAGAAATAGCACCCCAGAATAAATAGAATTATTGATGTTGCGACTCCAGTAAGTGCCGTGTTGGTAAAAAATAACCCGACGAATTTAAGAAGTAGTGGATAGAGAGGAAAAAATACGATAAAATTGGCCTCGTCGCCGACGTTGGTATACCAATGCTGTGCTAGGTAAAGGTAGTGCGGGGCGTCCCACCGAGCCCAAGTGTTTTGGGTAAAGTTAACGAAATTTTGGGGAGCGTTTTCTGGAAAAAGCAGGTTGACTGTCAACCATGGTAGGATAAGTATCAAAACACGCGTTATAAGGAGAAAAATCAGTAGTTTTTCAATTTTGAAACGCATATCATAATTGTATGTTAACAAAAAAATATTATCCAATAATATTTTCGGTCCTTGCAGTCTTTATGATTCGGCTAGTATTGTCGCTTCTTCCGAGCTTTGGAGCCGACATGGGAACGTGGTTTGGTTGGGCAGGGCGTTTGGCGAGCCTAGGTTTTGGAAAATTTTATTCCGATACCGTTTGGACACAGTACACCCCCGGCTATTTCTATTTCCTTTGGCTTATTGGCAAATTGGATTGGGTAAACGAATTTGCGATAAAAGTTCCAGTAATACTTTCGGATATTGGGGTTGGTATTTTCATCTGGTCGCTAGTTAAAAAGATTAATCTAAAACTTGCATACACCTCGTTTTTTTTATATGTTTTAAATCCCGTTGTTATTTTTGATGGATCCGTTTGGGGGCAAATAGATGGTCTTTTAACACTATTTCTTTTTATCTCCGCTTATTTTTTGATTGAAAAAAAGAATTTGGTTTTGTCAGTTTTTTTCTGGTCAATTGCATTTCTGATTAAACCTCAGGCGATAGCGGTTGCTACGGTATATCTCCCCGTCCTTTTGATGAAGAAATTTAAGACTAAAGAGATTTTTTCGGCCAGTGTTGTCGGATTTTTGACCATTTTCCTTCTATCCCTGCCGTTTTTTAAGAATAATCCAATACTTGGGCTGCCGGAACTTATTACTAGGATGGGTAAGTATTACTCATACACGTCGGTTAATGCTTTTAACGTCTGGTCCTGGGTGGGCTTTTGGCAGACAGACGCTGCTATTTTTTTGGGATTGAGTTTAAACGTCTGGGGGATAGTATTATTGGCTTCATCAATGTTGCTTAGTCTATTTCTCTTCAGAAACAAATTGGACAAAAAAGCAAACTGGTATCTACTTTTTGCTGTATTGAGTCTTTGTTTTTTCCTTTTTCCCACAAAAGTTCATGAACGTTATCTTTTCCCCTTTTTTGCTTTTCTTTTGACAGCTGCCGCCCTGTCAAAGTCCCGGAATCTTTTTGGGATTTACATAGTTACTTCCGTTGTAAGTTTTCTAAATCTTTACTATCCGTACTCGTATTATTATCCGGCCCAATTGAAATCTGATTTTTTATATAGCCTAAGCGAGGGGGCGGCAAAGATTATCGGTTTTGTTTTTCTTTTGGTCTATTTTTCCCTCATTTTTGTCGAGAAATTGCCGAAAATTAATCTCCCCAGATTTTCGTTTAAGAAAGTTCCTCCAATCAAATTGCCAAGAGTTAATTTAACAGGGAGAACGGTAAAGGTAAGCCTTGCAGCCATTTTGGCTTTTGCGTTTATTACAAGAGTCTTTGATTTAGGTTCTCCACCCGAAGAATATTTTGACGAGGTGTATCACGCCTTTACCGCGAAAGTAATGATGGGTCCAGAGGCGGCCAAGGCCTGGGAGTGGTGGAACACACCCCCTGAGGGTTTTGCTTACGAATGGACGCACCCTCCGCTTGCCAAGCTCGGGATGGCGTTGGGAATGAAGATTTTTGGCGAGAACTCTTTTGGGTGGAGGATTCCCGGAGCCTTCTTGGGCGTGGTGTCGGTATTTCTGATTTACCTACTTAGCAAGCATATTTTTAAAGACGAAGTAGTTGGGCTTATTTCTGCCGGAGTTTTTAGTTTGGACGGCCTCCCGCTCGTTATGAATAGAATTGGCATGAATGACAGTTATATTCTCTGTTTTTCACTCCTTTCGATATACTTGTTTTTGCGTCAGAAAAATTTCCTTTCCGCACTTACCTTTGGGCTTGCCATTGCTTCTAAATGGTCTGCAATTTGGACCATTCCGATTTTGGGAATGATTTGGTTAAAGCGCAAGAAAAAATTTGAATCGTCTAACCTTTGGTTCTTACTTTTACCATTTACCATTTACCTTTTAACCTATCTTCAGATGTTTTTGACGGGACACGGTTTATCCGTCTGGTGGGAAATGCAGAAGCAGATGTGGTGGTACCATACGGGGCTTAGGGCAACCCACCCATATACGTCACAATGGTGGAGTTGGCCTCTTCTTATACGTCCGATATATCTTTATACCAGCGATGAGGTTTTGGGAACGGTTTCAAGAATATATGCTTTTGGAAATCCGTTTGTTTTTTGGTTTGGATTCTTCTCAATTATTATGTCCTTTATATTTTCCTTCGTGGAACGCAACAAAAAACTTGGCTTTATAGTTTTTTGTTATCTTATTTTCTTCGTGCCTTGGGCGCTTTCTCCCCGAATAATGTTTCTTTATCACTACTTGCCCTCCATTCCTTTTTTAGCGATAGCTACAGGTTATATTTTACGCCGCAATCCGAAATTAATATTTGCTTATTTGCTTATTTGCTTATTTTTATTTATTTATTTTTTCCCTCACTGGGCCGGTCTTCAAGTACCGCTGTGGTTGGATAGGAGTTATTATTGGATTCCTTCGTGGAGATAAGTAACTCTTGGCCAAATATAAATTTGGTAAAAGTTATTATTGGATTCCTTCGTGGAGATGAATTAATACTACAAATTTCCTTTGGAAAGAAAAATGATCAGGAGCCCCAAACAAAGAATTATGAGTAGGAAAGTGCCGATAGACCAACCTCCGGAGTGGGGGAAAAAAGTGTCAAACGGATAGTATTGAAAAACTTCCTTCTTTAGTTTCTTAAGAGAGTTTGTGGTTATGAGATAGATAAGTATGCCAACTGAAATAATGACTAAAACAACAGTGATTTCAATGTAATTTGTCTTCACAAATTCCAGAAGACTGTAAAAAAGGATTTTAATGGTATTCATTCTAGAGTGCCAGCAATAGCGATCCGAGTATTACAGCTGCTCCGAACCAAGCTGCGACAATTGTTGGCCAATTGGTTCCGGATGCAGGGAGAGATGGAGCCTCTGCCACGGCAGTTGCTGTTGGTGCAGGGGTTACGGCCGTTAAAGCAGTTGGCGTAGGAGTTACAGTCACGATAGGGGTAGGAGTAGGAGTTTTTATAGGGGCGGCAGGTTTGGGTGTGGCCGTAGGGGCATTTGTTGGCGTTGCTCTACAAACACAATCGGAACTTGTATTGCATGACGGGTTTCTGCAAAAGTTGTTGTAACAGACAAGACCCGTTTGACAGTTGGAATCGCTTCCACAGGTTCCTCCGCAGGCGTTAGGCGTGCCAGGTCCCGGAGTAGCCGTTGGAGTTGCAGTTGGTGTTGCGGTTGGTGTCGGTGTGGCCGTTGGAGTTGCAGTGGAGATCGTCAGAGTGAAAGTAAGGGAACAGGCGCCCGCGGCGGTTTCCTCGACGGCTTTTGGTTTACTTTCAGGTGCATTTGGAGAGATTGAAGTTTGTCTTAACTGATAAAGCCTGATGGCGGTAAATATGGCAACCCCTGCCAGAATAAAAGTGGAAAGAATTATTATCAGTGTTGCCGCTTTGTTTTTAAAAAAGTTTTTCATTTGAGTTTAAATATTTTCTCCAAACCAGCCCAATGTTGCGTGATGAATTTTGGCTTTTACACTTACGGTTTTATCTGTTGAAAGTATTTTGTAGCTTTGGCAATAATCATTCGAATTTGGACGTTTGGACTTGGTTTCGGGTTTTAACTTCGCATTGATTTTAAATTGAGCTCTGTCAAAAGTTCCGGTAGTAGTAGATCCTGCAACGCAGAAATTTATAGTTGCTCCGGTTTTCAGGGCCGAAAGCTGGGCGGCAGTTAAAAGCGTCCAAATTTCAGCACCGGTGGCTTGAGTTACACGATATGCTTTAACGTTTAGACACTGAGGAGGCCTCGGAGACGGTGTTGGCGGTGGTGATACAGGACCTGGAGTTGGTTTTGGTGTTGGTGATTTGGTTGGCACAGGGGTTGGTGATTTGGTTGGCACAGGGGTTGGTGATTTGGTTGGCACAGGGGTTGGTGATTTGGTTGAGGGACTACCGCATCTGTCATAGGTACACTCAGTTTGGTTTGCATTGCAGGAGCTTCCTGCTACTTGGTTAATAAAACAACCATCGTAAGGATTACTGCCGCAACTGTTATAACCTACGCAGTTTTCGTTCTTTCTGCATTCATTATCAACATGCTCTGTAATCCATCCGCTTGGACAGTTTGTTGTTGGCGGTGCCGTGGGTGTGACGGGATAACAACCCACGCCACCTGAGCCGCAATCATAGCCTGCCACACAACAGGTATATACGAAGTTTGCAGTGGCTTTGCACCAACTTCTGCCTTGTGCTATACACGAAGATTGTAGTTCTGCACAAGTTATTACACCCGACCCTTGGAGATTGCAACAGTTTGGGGTGGAATTAATTTCGCAAGTTAAGCCAACGTCTGTCGCTTTTTGTTCAAAGATCTGTTTTTGCCCGGTGAGGATAACACCGGCACCGACTGCCCCGACCAAAAGAAAAATTCCCAAAATTGTTGCAATTACTCTTCCTCCCCCGAATTTTTTCCTGGGAAAAGACGCGATTGTTGTGGGGGCAGGTGGTGGCGGAGTTAATGAGGGTGAGGGCACCACAGGTTGGTTGGCGGCGGTGTTAATTATTTGACTTGGAATATAGTTTTGGAAATCAGGCGGGAGCGGAGGCATGTCTGATTGAGGAGGAATGTTGGGCATTGTGCCTGGCTCATTTGAATTGGTATTTTGGTTATCTTTGGGCATTTTTCAATTGTTAAGCTTCGGCAGTTTTCCAAACAAAAACACCAAAGACCATAATGAGCACTCCCAGCATAAAGAATAGGAGGGTTGGGGTCAAGTTTCCCGTGGCCGGTACGGAAGCTTCCGGAGGCGTGGTTGACGGTTCCGGAGTTAAAGTTGCTTCCGGAGTTGTTTCCGGAGTTGCAGTTGGTGTAGCGTTGGGAGCTAGAGTTTGAGACGGTGTAGCCTCAAAAGCCGGTACATCGCTTGCCTGAACCACGAAATTTCTGGTTAGGGATCTTGTTATCCCTGTTGCATCCTTCCATTTTACGGTAACGGAATGCGCTCCGGAATCAAGACTTGTTGGCACCGCATAACTCCACGATCCGTTTTTGGGAATAGTGACATTTCCAGTTATTGGGTTTTGTGAATTAACTTCAATAGTTACGGTTTCACCGGGCGGGCCCTTGCCAAAAAATTCGGGTTGGGTACTGGTTACGGTCTCGCCTTCTTTAAGACTTTCTAAGATGACGCTTTTTTGAGCGGGTAACGGTGCGGGGGACCCAACGCTTATTTTTGATTCCCGACTGGCCGTAGACGGCAGACTTAAATTGACGTTTGGAATTTGATTATCCGAGCCGGGTTGCGAGCTCCTGAAGTCATAAGTTTGGCCCAAGATTATTGGCGGAACGGGATTGGCTGATTGCGGGAAGATTTGAGCCGAGGCAGTACCTCTAATTCCCGCAGAAACAGAAATTTGAAGAAGAGTAGAAGTGGCATCAATTTGAGCATAATTTTGGAGGTTGGAGGTGCGTACATTACCCAACTGGTAAATAAAATTCCCCTTACCCGAGGTTACGGTTGAAGCAAGGTAACCATTCACGGTTATATAGACAAGCGCGCGGCTCACAGGCTGTCCGGATGCATCTATTACCAATCCGGAAATAAATAGTGAAGCCGCACCCACTCCAAGGGTTGCACCGGTTGTAAATTTCCAAGGAACCCCATTGTTGTTAAAGTTGATTCCGCCGGAATTAATTTTAAAAAAATAATTTGTACCCGGTTTTAGACCGGAGAGAGAAATGTTGTGGGTTAAAAGTTTTTCACCTGTAGAGTTTTCTTGTTCGACTTTACTGATATTTGTCTCAGATTCTCCCCAGGCTAAAAAATTTGATGTTTGAGAATCCGTTGTCCAAGAAACAGTTGCGGAATTGTCACTAATATTACTTATTCTGACGTCTTTTGGTTGGGCTGTAGCACTGGCGCCGATTCTAAAAATCTGCCTGGTGTTTAGGAAAAAGACTCCAGCAAAGATACCGGCAAGAAGAATAACGATAACCAAGATTGTTGGAATTTTACTTTTTTTTCTCATTTTAATAATGCTTTCATGGTGTTGTCTCCGGTTCGGGAACCGGTGTTATTTCAGGTTCGGGAGTTGGTTCAACCACTGGTTCAGGGGTCGAAGTAGTGGATTGGACGAGAACCACTTCTGGAATTTGTATATCGTCAAGAAAAAGTCTTGACTGGATACTGTTAAGTGAATCCATGTCGAGTATTGGAGTAATAGGTTTTGAAATTTCCTCCGGAATATTAGGATTAGGTTTTTTTGACAAAGCCCGGTAGATGCTTAAAGAAATCCATACCACTATTGTAATGAGAGTGAGGATTAATATTGTAATTATGCCGGGTAATTTACTTTTTTTCATGGTAAACCATTTCCCAGAAATGGGATTCTTGCCGAAACCAACATATTAATGACTTTCGCCCCATCTGCTTCGGAAGAATTAATTCCTACGAGATCAATCTTTGAAGCAATCCTTAAACTTTCAAAGTCACTGATAAAGGAAAGCATATTCAAATAATCTCCTTGGATGTTTATGGAAACGGGCATTTCCTGCGCATTCTCCGGAAGCGGTTTTGACCCCGAGACCACACTAGCCAAAGCCGGTTTGCCGATCAAAGTTATCTGACCAATCGATAATCCCAAGATATTGACAGAATTCTTTACAGAAAGCCCGATTATTTGTTTAGTGATCGTGTCGGGTTCCGGTTTGGTTTCAACTGCGATGTCTATATTTGAAATGAAGTCTTGATTTTGGATGAACAGGGCCTGAGCTTTTGACAGATCGCTGATTTTTTGATTAAGACCCGAAATTGCAGTTTGTTTCCCTTTAATTTCCTTGACCAAACTGATAATTGTTAATGCAGTTGGTTTAAGTGCAAAGACCAAAAAAATCGTTACAGTTGAAATAGAAAGAATTACTTCAACGAACGCACGGAGATCTGACCTTTTTTTATAAAGGTTTAAAATATCAAGGAAATATCCCCGATATCGATAGTATTGTCCTCTCCAGCCTTGTTTCATGTCAGTAACCTATATTTACAGAAAAAACGGTAAATGCTGCGTCATTTTCTGATGTACTAAGTGATCCCAGATCTACTGTTTTTAGGGACTTTTCATTTTTCATACCGTTTAATAATTTGGCAATGCTGGCCTCTGATAAAGTAACCCCGTTAAGTTGGGCAGAGACATCTCCGACTGAAATCCCCGAAAGAATAACGTCCGAAGGGATCTTTGAGCTAATTGCATTTAATTTCCCGCTTGGCTGTGGGGAGTCTGTCAATGTTTTAAAAATGCTCAGTTTGTGTTGTAAGATTCTAAATTGTTTTTCAAAGTCGCTTTGTGCAGAAATTTGGGCAGTTTTTATAGCGATTGCATCGTTGAGGTCCGAATTTTGGGCGTCCAGCCAAAAACGGGAGAGAAAAGCCGTCATAACTATCATTTCGGTAACAATGACGATGATTCTAAAAGTGCCCATTGCCCACTTCAAAATACGTCCGAGTGTTGAGACGTCGAACTCTTCCTGCGGGAGAAGATTGATTGTTTTGGTTTTGGGCATACCTTACACAAACGAAAAATCGCCTGTCTCAATATAACATATGAAAAGAAGGGTTAGAAGCTTTTTTTAGGGAGCAATTTTGATAATTGAGACTTTATTCGTGCGGCCTTGTTCTTGTGAATAGTATGCTTTTTGGTTGCCCTGTCCGTGAGGGAGACGGCTGCCATGATCTTAGCTGATGTTTTGCTTTTTTTAGCGGAGCGGATTGCCCCTTCCAACTTGCTAATGATAATTTTATTGACAGACTCTTTAATTTTGCTGCCACGGAGGGCTCTTTTGGCACTTTTGGTAACCGGCATGGTGGCAGTATAATCGAACCAAAGCTAAAATGGAAGACTTAATAACGAGGGGAAAGAAACTAATCAACTCTCAACAAAACACTGTCCTTTCTGCGGCAACTCTTATTATGATAATGATTGTCGTGAGCCGTATTTTAGGTCTTATTCGGCAGAGGGTTTTGGCCAACTACTTTGTACCTTCCGATCTCTCGCTTTTTTTCGCGGCATTCCGCTTGCCCGATTTGATCTTTGAGGTTCTGGTTTTTGGCACCTTTACTTCCGCATTTATTCCGGTCTTTTCGAAAGCTCTTCGTGACGGGAAAAAGAGAGCGTGGGAAATAGCAGGACGCGTGGTTACGATCGGGCTTTTAATTTTTGCCTGTGCGGCAATTATTCTTGCAATTTGGGCGCCACAAATATATTCGGCCATTGCTCCCGGATTTGGAGATGGACAGACCATACAAATTGCAAATTTGGCAAGAATTCTTTTTGCCGCTCAGGGATTTTTTGTAATAAGCTATGTCTTGACCGGAGTTTTAGAGTCCCTAAGGCGATTTTTGGTTCCGGCACTGGCCCCTATTTTTTATAATATTGGCATAATTTTGGGCACGGTGTTTTTGACTCCGTATTTGGGATTGATGGCCCCGGCGGTCGGTGTCGTAATTGGCGCAGCAGCCCACTTCTTAATACAGTTTCCTCTCTCCAGGAAGCTTGGGTTTAGATTTATTTGGGATTTTAAAAATGATGAGGAAGTAAAAAAGGTGGGCACTCTCGCCCTGCCGAGAGTAATTGACCTGGCTTTTGATCAGATAGGTAAAACTGCAGAGCTTTTTCTCTCATCGATCATCTCCCAAGCCGCTTACACCTATTATATTTTTGCCAACACTCTTCAGCTTTTGCCGGTAACTTTAGTTGGAACATCTCTCGCAAAGGCAATATTGCCGATGTTATCAAGAGCTGATGGAGATATGAAAGAGTTTAGAAGAATTCTTCATATAGCAATCTTCCAGGCAATATTTTTAACATTACCCCTTGCCGCTGCCCTCATTGTTCTAAGAATTCCAATAGTTCGTCTTGTTTACGGAACCAAAATTTTTGATTGGAACGCAACGGTTCAGACTGGTATGGTTCTGTCCATTTACGCAGTAGCGATTGTTACCCAAACCCTGATGTCAATTTTATCCCGCGCTTTCTTTGCCTTGCACGACACCAAAACTCCTGTAAAAATTTCATTTATCGGGCTTGGACTTTTAGTTGCCGGCGACTTTTTACTGGTTAAGGGTTTTGGTTTGCCGGTTTGGGCGCTTGCGGCCTCATTTGGTTTCAGTACTTATATTGAGGCAGTGATTCTGTCAGTCTTAATTCATAAAAGAGTCGGAGACATAATTAACAAAAATTTCTTTATTCACCTCACTAAAATTGCGTCGGCAACAATTATTTCCGGATTTGCAATGTTTTTCCTGATCAAGTTTTTTGACAGATGGTATTGGATTCAGCAGGTTACATCTGTTCCATTTGAAAAATTTGTTCTTGATACCCGTTATACTCTCAATGTTTTGATTTTAACCGTTCTTTCTTTTGCAATCGGTATGGTAATTTACATGAGCCTGTCTCTTCTTTTCAAAATCGATGAGGCAGGATATTTTCTGAAGGTGGCCAGAAGGTTTGTTCAGAAGAGAACTATACCGGGCATCCCTGTCAAGGAAGAGGAACCTGTTACTCCGATTACTCCGGATACACAGGGGCAATAAAACATACTTGACCCCGTGTGTTTACACTTTGTGATAGGAATTTCGCATTCAGCCTTCGACGGTCTTGACCCCAGCACTGCACTTACTTGCTCCCAAATACTCCGTGTTTGCGTCGCAAGGGCGTGAGTGCGGGGTCGGCGTGCTATTTGTATAACAATAAGGTATTGACATCTGTTAGCACTCGGGGTAAGATACTGCTAATACTTCGACTTCGCTCAGTACTATAGTGGTGAGTGAACGAAGAGAATCGAACCATGACCGACTCACTTACAGCCAGACAAACATCGCTTTTAAAAACAATTATCGACGAGTATATTACTACAGCTGAGGCTGTAGGAAGCGAAAATCTTGATAAAAAATATAACCTCGGTGTTTCCCCTGCCACCATTAGGAATGAAATGGTAGCCTTAACGCGTACAGGCTATCTTAAACAACCTCATACATCATCGGGACGTGTTCCCACTCCACAGGCAATGAAGTTTTATATCAACCAACTCATGGAGGAAAAACAGATGAGTCTGGTGGATGAGGTCAAAGCCAAAGAAGAAGTTTGGGACTCACGGGATAAAATTGACGATTTGATGGATGAAGCTACTCACGCACTGGCTTCCAGAACAAAATCTTTGACAGTCGCAGCCCTTAAAGACAAAAACCGGAAGGATAAATTTTGGCACGCGGGACATTCATATATTTTTAACAACCCCGAATTCTCCGAAGCAGCAGCTTGTCAGAACCTCTTTTCAATTTTTGAGGAGTTTGATAAAATGGACAGACTTTTCTTTGGTTTTGAGTCAACCTCCCCGCTTGATGTTTTATTTGGTGAGGAGCTGGGATGGCCGGAACTTGTGACTACCGGAATTATTTCGACTCATTTTAATGTTAAAGGCCAACCCGGAGCCTTAGGAGTCATTGGACCGGCGCGTGCAGATTATGGAACAATGATTCCGATACTGAGATATTTTGGCAATCTAATAGAGGAAGTGGCGAACGGATAAAATGAAAAGTAAAAGGCAGAAGGTAAAAGGTAAAAATGGGGACAAGCAAAGCTTGGCCAGTCAAAGCCCTGGTAAAGTGCATGAGGAATTGGAAACTGTTAAGGGGATGTTGGTCAGGGCGTTGGCGGATTATGACAATTTAAGTAAAAGGGTTGACAGAGAACGCCGGGATTTGGGTAAAATAGTATCAATTGGCGTAATAATTAAACTGTTGCCAATTTTGGACAACCTTGAGTCGGCACAAGTACATTTGCAAGATCAAGGATTGGCGATCTCAATAGTAGAATTTAAGAAAGTGTTAAATGAGGAAGGCTTAATTGAAATTAGGCCAAAAGTCGGAGACGAATTCAATGAACAAACGATGGAAGCCATTGAAGTTGTAAAGGGCGGGAGCAATAATAGAGTGTCGGAAGTTGTTTTGGCTGGTTGGAGGTATGGAGGCTCGTCTATGCAGTCTGATGGAACAATAGTCAGACACGTAAAGGTCAAAGTAACCAAAAAATTATGGGAAAAATAATCGGTATTGATTTAGGGACAACAAATTCATGCGTTTCCGTTATGGAGGCGGGCCGCCCCGTGGTCATATCCGCTGTCGATACCGGTAAAAATACAACCCCTTCTGTTGTTGAACCTGTTAAGAATTTGGTGGGGGATGTGGCAAAACGTCAGATGATTCTTAATGCCAAAAACACGGTCTATTCTGCAAAAAGACTAATGGGTCGAAGATTTTCTGACAAGGAAGTTAAAAGGACAATAGAAATGGTGCCTTACAAAATTGTTGATGGAAAAGGCGGGATGGCCGATATTGAAATTGAAAGTAAGAACTACACCCCTCAAGAGATCAGCGCCAGGATTTTGATGAAACTTAAAAAAGATGCTGAAGCCCACATTGGAGAGAAAGTAGAGGCTGCTGTTATTACCGTCCCGGCATATTTTGATGATGCTCAGCGTCAGGCAACAAAACAAGCCGGAGAAATAGCCGGCCTTAAGGTTGAACGTATAATAAATGAACCAACCGCGGCCGCACTTGCTTACGGGATGAATAAAAAGAAATCGGAAAAAATTGCGGTTTACGATCTTGGAGGTGGAACTTTTGACATTTCTGTTCTTGAAATTGGCGACGGAGTTATTGAAGTTAAAGCCACGAATGGGGATACCCACTTGGGCGGGGATGATTTTGACGCCGTAATAGTTGATTATATTGTTTCTGAATTCAAAAAGGAAAACTCGGTGGACTTGAAAGCCGACTCGCAGGCGCTCCAAAGAGTTCGAGATGCTGCCGAAAAAGCAAAGATTGAACTTTCCGCGGCCAGCGAAGTTGAAATTAATCAGCCTTATATAACCCAAAAAGACGGTACTCCAATGCATTTGACCATGAAGCTAACCCGTGCCAAGATGGAAGGTTTGGTTGATGAGTTTATTCAAAAGACAATTAAGCCGGTAGAAGCTTGCCTCAAGGATGCCAAACTTGATGCTCACGACATCGACGAAGTAATAATGGTGGGCGGAATGACCAGAATGCCTAAAATTGTTGAAACGGTTAAAAACTTTTTCGGTAAAGGTCCGAACCAATCAGTTAACCCGGATGAGGTTGTAGCGGTTGGCGCTGCCATTCAAGGTGGAGTTTTGGGAGGGGAAGTTAAAGATATTCTACTTCTCGACGTAACCCCTTTGACTTTGGCGATAGAAACTTTGGGTGGAGTTGCAACACCCATGATCCCCAGAAATACCACGGTTCCGACTTCTAAAACCGAAGTGTTTTCGACCGCATCCGATAATCAAACTCAGGTACAAATTGTTGTCACTCAAGGTGAGAGGCCGATGAGTGCGGATAATAAAACTCTGGGGACGTTTACTCTTGACGGAATTCCACCTGCTCCCCGAGGTGTTCCCCAAGTTGAGGTGACCTTTGATATGGACGCTTCCGGAATTTTAACCGTTACCGCAAAGGATAAGGCAACGGGAAAAACCACAAATATTAAAATTACTGGTGCGGTTGGTCTTTCCGACGACGAGGTAAAACGTATGCAGGAAGAGGCCGAGAAGCATAAAGAAGAGGACGAAAAAAAAGCGGAAACAATTAAAGTTAAGAATAATGCCGACGGCTTGGTTGCAACCGCTGAAAAGGCTCTAAAAGATGCCGGGGATAAAGTTGATGCAAAAATAAAGGAACAGGTTGAAGAAAAGGTTAAGAAAGTTAAGGAGGTTGTAGCAAAGGAGGATTCGAGTAGGGAGGATATTGAAACCGCAACAAAAGAGTTGTCAGATGAGCTTTCTAAAGTTGGTGAAGCTATGTATAAAGATTCCTCCTCCGCTAAAGCTACGGCGGACGAAGCAGGTGAGACGAAGGAAGGAAAGAATGATGAGGCAAAAGATGGAAAAGACGATCCATCCTCCGCTAAAGCTTCGGAGGACAAAGGAAAGGTTGAAGAGGGCGAAGTGGTAGAATAGCTTCATGGCCACAAAATCAGATTACTACGATATCCTTGGGGTATCAAAAGGGGCTTCAGCAGAGGAAATAAAAAAAGCCTATCGCAAACAGGCTTTGGAGTGGCATCCGGACAGACACAAAGATGAAAAGGAGGCTGCAGAGAAAAGGTTTAAGGAAATAAACGAGGCTTACCAGATTCTTTCCAACCCCCAGAAAAAAACTGCGTATGACAATTATGGCCATGATGCATTTACTCCAGGTGGAGGATCCCCCTTCGCACAAGGTTTCGGAGGACAGGGTGGGCCGTTCACTTACACTTACACAACCGATGGGGACGGACAAAACCCCTTTGCAAACATGGATTTTGGCGACCCCTTTGATATTTTTGAGAGTTTTTTTGGTGGTGGAAATCCATTCGGAAGAACTCAAGCAAAATCTATTCCCCGTTACTCAATATCCATTGATTTTATGGAGGCCGCAAAGGGGGTAAGCAAGGAAGTCGACATTGGTGGAAAAAGGAGAAAAATCAAAATTCCAGCTGGGATTTATGAGGGAGCGAGAATTAATTTTGGTGATTTTACACTTTCGATAAACGTCAAGCCGGACACACTTTTTGAGCGTCAGGATGACGATGTTTATGTAAACGTCGGGATTCCCTTCTCCATCGCAGTACTCGGATCCGAAGTAAAAGTTCCTACAATTGATGGCGATGTTAAAATCAGGATCCGGCCGGGAACTCAAAGTGGAACAACGATGCGTCTTAAGGAGCGCGGTGTTCCCCATCTCCACGGACGTGGGAAGGGGGACGAATATGTTCGCATTAATGTTTTAATTCCGGAAAAGTTAAACAGAAACCAGAAAAGCATAGTTGAAGAGATGCAGGTAGAAGGGCTTTAGTTTGACTTCATTTGGCCTCTTGAGTTAGAATATACAAGGAATTGAAGATTAAGGTGGGATATTGCCCGCCTTTTTTGTTAAATATAGTACAAAGTACGAAGTACAGAGTACAAAGAAGGTTTTTGAACGTCTTTCTAAGTACTAATTTCTATGTACTAAGTACTGTGAGTTTTACGAACTTATATGCAAACAGCAAGAACAGAATTTGCGCAGGCACTAAAGGCGATAGCTTCCGAGCGGGGGCTTGATCCTAGTGTAATTTTGGACACAATCAAGCAGGCGATTATTGCGGCGTATAAACGTGATGCCAAAGAAAACGGTGAAGACGTTGAATCTTTTGACTATGACGCGAAGATTGATTCGGTAAGCGGTGAAACCAGAGTATTTTCATGGCCTCTTCCGGAAGAAGGTGCTACTGAAAAACAAATTGAAAAAGCCAAAAAAGAGAAGAAGGATGTAACTCCGCCGGGATTCGGAAGAATTGCGGCCCAAACTGCAAAACAAGTAATCCGTCAAAAAATTAGAGAGGCTGAAAAAGGGGCAATTATGGAAGAGTTTGAAGAGAAGGTCGGATCTCTTGTTTCCGGTTTGGTTCTTCGTTTTGACGGACCTAACGCTCGGGTGGACTTGGGTCGCACAGAGGCAATAATGGTAATCGAGGATAGAATTCCCAGCGAAAGACTAAGCCTTAATCAGAGGCTGACATTCTTAATAAAAGAAATAAATGAGACCCCAAGAGGCAAGGAGATTTTTCTTTCCCGCGCAGCACCCGAGTTTGTTGAAAAACTTTTTGCCAGGGAAGTACCCGAGATTTCCTCAAAATCTGTTGAAATAAAAATCATTGCCAGAGAGCCCGGAGTAAGGACAAAAATTGCCGTATTTTCGACTCAATCTGGGGTTGACCCTGTCGGATCTTGCGTGGGCCAAAAGGGAGTTCGGGTTCAGGCGGTCACGAATGAAATTGGAGGCGAGAGGGTTGACGTAATTCCCTGGAACGAGGATATGGCGGAACTTATCAAATCTTCCCTTTCTCCTGCCGAAAACTTAACGGTTACTCTTGATAACCAGACAAAAGTGGCAAAAGTGCTTTGCCCGGAAGACCAGCTTTCAATGGCTATAGGGAAAGATGGTCAAAATGTTCGTTTGACGGCTAAATTAACCGGTTACAGAATTGAAGTTGAGGGAAACGGAGAATATTCTACTTCTGAGGAGAAAGCCGAGGGGCCTGAGCCTGTCAAACAGGCTGAAGAACCTGTTGTCAAAAAGATTACAAAGACCAAAGCCAAGAAATTAGCCAAAAAAGCTAAATTGGCGGAAGCCGATGAACCGAAAGTAGAAATTGTTGAAAATGTTTTCGGAAGCGAAGATGTTAAAGTTGAGGAAGTGAAGTCTGAATAAAATGTATGGAAAATCGACAACCAATAGTTGTAGTTTTGGGTCACGTAGATCACGGTAAAACTACTCTTCTTGATGTAATCCGAAAAACAAGTGTAGCCACAAAAGAAGCGGGGGGTATTACGCAAAGTATTGGGGCAACGGTAACTGGCGGTATTACATTTATTGATACCCCGGGACATGCAGCTTTTACCAAAATGCGCGGGAGAGGTGCCAAGGTAGCGGATATTGCAGTTTTGGTTGTGGCTCAGGATGACGGGATACAACCTCAGACTAAAGAGGCGTTGCAAATAATTCGTGACGCAAAAATTCCCTTTATTGTTGCCGGAACCAAGGCAGACGTGGCAGGAACCAATCCTGAAGTTTTAAAAGGTCAACTTGAAAAAGAAGAAGTGTTTTTCGAAGGACGAGGCGGAGATGTTCCTTTTGTTTCCGTTTCAGCAAAAACAAATATTGGAATTAAAGAACTTTTGGAAACCCTTAAGGTTATGGCGGACGTATCCGAAATCAAAGGGGATGCGAGCGCAGAGCTTGAAGCAGTTGTTATAGAGTCAAATAAAGAAAAAATGGGTACAACTGCGACGATAGTTATCCGGAACGGAAGCATCAAAGTCGGAGAAACAATTTTTGCGGAGGAGGTTAAGTGTAAAGTACGGGGACTTTTTGACGATAGAGGAAAAGCCATTCACGAGGTTTTGCCGGGATTCCCTGCCAAGATTATCGGTTTTAGCGAAATACCACCTGTTGGAGCAAGCGTTATGGAGGTTCCTCACGCGAAAATAGTTGAGGCAGTGGCTCCGAGGAACAAATTTGAATTGAGACGGCTTCAAGACGATGAAATTCCTGTAATAATTAAAGCAGATAATGCAGGAGCGCTTGAAGCAATTATCGCCTCACTTCCGCCAAAAATCGTTGTTGTTGACAGTGGAGTTGGAGAAATTACCAGTTCGGATGTGATTAACGCAAAAACAGGTAATGCATATATATTTGCATTTGAATCTAAAATTCCCAACGATATAGTTAAACTTGCGGAGGCGGAAAAGATTAAAATTGCGCGGTTTGACATAATTTACGAGCTCTTGCTCGCCGTAGATGAACTCCTTAAAAAAGGAAAAGTGGAGGAGTTGGGAAGGGCCGAAATACTGGCAAGTTTTCCGTTTAATGACAAGAAAGTGGCCGGAGCAAAAGTAACCGTTGGCAGGATAGGTAAGGGAGATAAATTAATTTTGATGCGGGCCGGTAAAGAAATTGGCCGCGCCAAAGCCGCTTCGGTCAGAAAACAAAAAGCGGAAGTCCCTTCTGTGGGTCCTGCAGAGGAGTTTGGGGTAATTTTAGACTCCCAACTTGATTTTATTATAGGAGACGTGATAGTATCGGTCACGAAATAATTTTCCATTTTCAGATTTTCCATCTGCCATATAATTTAACTATTTTTTAAATTGAAAAATTGGACAATGAGATGGAAAATGATAAATAAAAAATGGACAACAGCTTCACATCTTTAGTTGATTCTGCCGCCTCCGTGCTTGTTTTGTTGCCGATAAAACCATATTTTGATCAGGTTGCTGCAGGACTTTCACTTTATCTAGCCATACGCGAAAATAAGGAAGCAGCTATTTCTTGCCCTAGCCCGATGACGGTTGGATTTAATCGTTTAATCGGAATTAATAAAATTACTTCAGAGCTTGGCAATAAAAACTTAACCATAAAATTCAAAGGCTACGATGCCAACAATATCGAAAAGGTCAGCTACGACATAGTTCAGGGCGAGTTTAATCTGACGGTTGTTCCCAAAGCTGGATTTAATGCCCCGGGAAAGGAACAGTTGGATCTTAACTTCAGCGGAATTTCTGCAGATCTGGTAATTTTAATTGGCGGAGCCAATGATTCACACTTCCCGATTTTGGAATCGGAGGAGCTGGGCGGAGCTAAAATCATCCATATAGGAAACAGAGTTTTGTCCTCGAATCGTGAAGTGATGTCTCTGGCCAAACCTGGGGCTACAACCAGTGAACTTGTTGCGAATCTTATTAAAGAAAATAACATGAGCATTGATCCTGACGTTGCCACAAACCTTCTTATGGGAATTGAGGAGGGAAGCAGTAATTTTAATTCAAGCGAAGTTACACCCGACACTTTTGAAACTTTTGCGTTCTTGCTTCGAGGCGGTGGCCAAAGGTCTGCCAAAACCAAACTGTCCCCGATGAATTTCCCTGCCGGCTCAATTCCTACTCAGCCATTTTCTCAAAAGCCGGTTCAACAAGTTCCCCAAATAGTTTCTGAAAAACCAACGTCCGACGTTGAAGGAACCTCGGAGACAGAACAAGATATAAACCCTCCCGACGACTGGCTCCAGCCAAAAGTTTATAAGGGCGCAACCTCAAATCAGCCGGATTCTTACAGTGAAAATAAGGGTTGATAATTGTTGTAATGGGTTTAATATACTGACATGACAGTTGAAAACGGGAAAACTATAAAAGATAACCAGGAAATAAGAACAGTTCTTGTTGAGGAGCGCGGAAGAATTAAAAGTGTGGTTCAAATTAAAAAGAAAGTTGTCTTACGAAATATTACGAGAGAAGGTTTTTTCGAATACTATTCCCACGAGATTAAAAGGTTGCTGGGAATCGAAAGTAATTTCCCTCTTTGAGTTATCCACAGATTGTGCTAAAATACCTTTAGATGTTTGCTAGGTTTGGTTTGGAAGCAACCCTACTTTGCAAATCATGACAATATGGCACTAGCCAAAGACGAAAAAGTCGGTATAATAAGTAAGTTTGCAAGAGAAAAGGGCGATACAGGTTCTCCTGAAGTTCAAATAGCCCTCCTTTCAAATAAAATTGACAAATTAGTAGACCAC